>Ga0209913_1000219_pt1 | contig 57588 bp, 42 predicted proteins | sample PersoiDNA2013203_FD_185805 | JGI IMG/M metagenome (GOLD analysis project Ga0209913, IMG submission 185805) | Permafrost soil microbial communities from the Arctic, to analyse light accelerated degradation of dissolved organic matter (DOM) -... | ecosystem: Environmental > Terrestrial > Soil >...
TGCCGTCTTTGCGGATATAGGTCAGCTCGTAAATATCTTCAATACCGCGCGAGGCTTTGAACACCAAGGCCTCGAAACCCGGCGCAATGGCGGTTTCAAGTTCAACGCTCAATTCGGTGGCACGCAAAATCAATTCCTGCGGATCAGAGATATCGGCGGGCGTTATTTTGTTCAGGACGTCGGCGGCGGCATAGCCCAGCATGCGCTCGGCGCCGATATTGAAAATCTGAATAACGCCCCGTTCATCGGTGGCAATACTCGAAAAATTGGCGCTATTGAGAATCGCGTTCTGCAAGGCCCCGGTTTTGAGCAAGGCCTCCTGTCGCCTGAACTCGGTGAGGCCTTCCGGCGTGCCTGCGACAGGCTTGGGCAAGTCAGGGGTAGGGTCAGTTTTCAACATGGTCGATATGGGTTACAGCGCGAATGAGCATAGCGACCCAGCTTGCGCTGGTCCGTGCGTTATCGAACATAAGGAGGCAATTTCATGAAGCGGGTCAATGGGAATTTTTAGCGCTGGCGAACATCGCCCAGCAAACGATCGTATTCACTTTTAACCACGCCGTAGCATTCACACACGCGCGACTCCAGCCCCGGGCGGTCTAGCACCGTGATGTGGCCGCGGCGGTAGCGAATGCACTGCGCTTGCTGCAAGTGCCCGGCGGCGGTGGTGATGCCTTCACGACGCACGCCGATCATGCTGGCAATCAATTCCTGCGTCATGGTCAGCTCAGTCGAGGGCAAACGGTCCAGCGTTGCCAACAGCCAGCGGCACAGCTGCTGCTCCACCGAATGGTGCCGATTGCAGACTGCAGTTTGGGACATCTGCGTCATCAAGGCCTGGGTGTAGCGCAGCAGCAAACGCATCATCGACCCAGCACGATTGAATTCTTCCAGCAGCAAGCGCCCTTTCAGCCGGTAACCGCTGCCACCCGTCTGCACCGTGGCCCGGCTGGTCGTGCTGTTGCCGCCCAGGAACAGCGAAACGCCCAGCATGCCCTCATTGCCAACACCCGCTATCTCAGCCGACGCACCATCCTCCGTCACATACTGAAGCGACACAATGGCCGTGGTTGGAAAATAGACGTGCTGCAACTGGCCACCGGACTCATAAAGCACGTCGCCCAGCAACATTGGAACCAACTCCAATTGGGGCGCGAGGCGCTCCAACTCAGCTGTCGGCAGAGCAGCGAGAAGGTGGTTTTGATTGGGGCCCCGCGGCAAATCCATATGCAGTCTCCGAAAGAGCGCCAAAGCGGCATGGGCATAGCGCGATCATAACTGCGCGAGGCCGGCTCGGACCGGCGCCGTCCGCCAGGAGCCGGCGCTTCAGCCGCCTCGATAGTGCGTGGCAGGTTGTATCTCGATGTAAGCAGTGGTAACTGTTTGGCTCTATGTGCGCCAACGCACCAATCCTATTTTGTTGCATCCTGATACTCCAACCCGTCCTGCACTGCTCAACAGCGAAGTTACAGAACCTTTGTTTTTGCACCGGCCCTTGGCCAGTCAATCACATTGATGGTTTCTTTATTTATCAACACAGGAAAACACATGAACAGGTTTAATAACAATTACAAGGTCGCGCCATGGTTTGTGGCAACGCTACTGGTCACGGCTCTGGCCGGATGCGGCGGCGGCGGCGGCGGCAATGAGGGGATTGGGTTTGCAGGCCCAAGCAAGAGCATGCTGGCGACGGCAGCCGTTCAGGCGCGCGCACCGGATGCCTTTGCCACCGGTGTCACGGTGAATTCGGCGACTCCCACGGATGGCGCCACCAATGTGCCGACCAGCACCAACAGCAGCAGCAACATCGTCAGCGGCACGGCAGTCAGCGCCACCTTCAGCCAGCCGATGGATCCGGCAACGATCAATTCGCCCCTGGCCGGGTCCGTACTGACCTTCACCGTCATGGACACGAGCGGAAACAACGTACCCGGTACCGTCGCCATGAACGCCGCCAACACGGTGGCCACTTTCACGCCCACGGCGTCCGCACTCAACCCCAATACCAGCTATAGCGCCACGGTGACCACGGCGGCCAAGAGCGCCGGCGGCATTGCCATGGCCATTCCAATCGTCTGGGGCTTTACAACCAAGGCCATCGCCTACACCGCCCAGGCGCCCGTCAACCTCGGAACCGCCGGCACGTTCACGATTCTGAGCAAGACCGGGATCACCGATGTCTACAAGTCTGCCATCGTCGGCAATGTGGGCACGAGCCCTATCACCGGTGCTGCGCTGCTTCTCACCTGCGGTGAAGTTGTAGGCAAGATCTACGTCGTCGACGCAGCCGGCCCCCTGCCCTGCGCAGTGAATGACGCCACCACCCTGACCGCCGCGGTGGGCGACATGGGAACCGCGTACCTGGACGCCCAGGGACGCACAACGCCCGACTTCACTGAACTCGGCGCCGGCGAAATTGGTGGCCTGACACTCGCTCCAGGACTCTACAAGTGGGGCACCAGTGTCATGATCAGCAACGACGTGACGCTCTCGGGTGGCCCGAACGACGTCTGGATCCTCCAGGTGGCCGGGCAGCTGAAACAGGCCAACGGCATGCGCGTGACGCTGGCCGGCGGCGCCCTGGCCAAGAACATCTTCTGGCAGGTCGCTGACAGTGTGGCCATCGGAACCACAGCGCACTTTGAGGGTGTCGTGCTCGGTAAAACGCTGGTTGCCGTGAATACGGGCGCATCGGCGAACGGCCGACTGTTCGCACAAACTGCCGTCACGCTTCAAATGAACGCTGTCACACAGCCCGCCCCGTAAGCAAGCAAGCAAGAAACACCCTGGCCGGGACCAGGCGCCAACCGATCGGTTGGCGCCTGGTCCCGGCCTTTTCAATCTACGCGGAAGGAGTAACGCTGCTATTGGCGCCTGCCACCGTCGTCGCCGTCACGGCAATTGACATTAGATGAACCCTTCACCGTCCATGGCTCTTGAAAGCGGTGGGCATCGCCCATAATTGAAGGTTGGCGGCGCCGATCCCAGGGCGCCGGTTTCATTTGTTAGACCTTCGAACCCAAAATGACCAAACAAACCCTTTCCTTCCAGGCCGAAGTGGCCCAGTTGCTGCACCTCGTCACCCATTCGCTGTACTCCAACAAGGAAATTTTCCTGCGCGAGTTGATCTCCAACGCATCGGACGCCTGCGACAAGCTGCGTTATGAGGCCATCAACGACAGCGGCCTGTATGAAGACGCACCCACCCTCGAAGTGCGCGTGTCGTTCGACCCAGCGGCCAAAACGCTCACGATCTCCGACAACGGCATCGGCATGAGCGCGCAGGAAGCCATTGACCACCTGGGCACGATTGCCAAAAGCGGCACCAAAGACTTTGTGAGCAAGCTCAGCGGTGACCAAAAGGCCGACTCGCAGCTCATCGGCCAGTTCGGCGTCGGTTTTTACTCCGGCTTTATCGTGGCCGACAAGATCACGGTCGAGTCGCGTCGCGCTGGCATGAAAGCTCAAGAGGGTGTGCGCTGGATCAGCGGCGGCGCCGGCGACTTCGAAGTCGAAACCATCGACCGTGCGGCACGGGGCACCAGCGTCATCCTGCACCTGCGCGACGACGCCATGGATTACGCCAGCGCCTGGAAGCTGAAAAGCATCATCGCCAAGTACTCCGACCACATCAGCCTGCCGATCCTGATGGAAAAAGAAGAGTGGAAAGATGGCGAACTGATCAACCCGAGTGACGAAAAGGGCGGCCGCCAGCCCGGCGGCATGGTCAAGACCGGCGAGTGGGAAACCGTCAACAAGGGCAACGCCATCTGGGCGCGCGCCAAGAAAGACATCACACCCGAGCAGTACACCGAGTTCTACAAACAGATCAGCCATGATTTTGAGGCGCCGCTGGCCTACACCCACAACCGGGTCGAAGGCAGCACCGAGTACACGCAACTGCTGTACCTGCCCAGCAAAGCGCCGATGGACTTGTTCAACCGCGAGAAGTCTGCGGGCGTGAAGCTCTATGTGAAACGCGTTTTCATCATGGACGACGCCGAAGCGCTGCTGCCCACTTACCTGCGCTTTGTCAAGGGCGTGGTCGATTCGGCCGACCTGCCGCTCAACGTGAGCCGGGAGCTGCTGCAGGAAAGCCGCGACGTCAAAGCCATCCGTGAGGGCTGCACCAAGCGCGTGCTGGGCATGCTGGAAGACCTGGCCAAGCACGACAAGCTGCCAGCACCTTCCGCCGACGGCGGGACGGACACCACCGCAGGGGTTTCCGATGTCTTGAGTGAAGAAGACAAGGCCAACGAGGGCAAGTACAGCAAGTTCTACGCTGAATTTGGCGCCGTGCTGAAAGAAGGCCTGGGCGAAGACTATGCCAACAAGGACCGTCTGGCCAAGCTCTTGCGTTTTGCCAGCAGCAGCACCGACACCGTGAGCGTGAGCTTCGCGGACTACAAGGCGCGCATGAAAGAAGGCCAGGAAGCCATCTACTACATCACCGCCGATACCCCGGCTGCCGCCAAGAACAGCCCGCAACTCGAAGTGTTCAAGAAAAAAGGCATTGAAGTGCTCTTGATGACCGATCGCGTGGACGAATGGGCGTTGAACTACCTGCAGGACTTTGACGGCACGCCGCTGCAGTCCGTGGCCAAGGGCGCAGTCGACCTGGGCAAGCTGCAAGACGAGGCCGAGAAAAAAGCGGCTGAAGAAGCGGCTGAAACCTTCAAGCCGCTGCTGGCGAAGCTGAAAGAAGCGCTCAAAGACAAAGCCGAGGACGTACGCGTGACGACCCGGCTGGTCGACTCGCCCGCTTGCCTGGTGGTGCAAGACCACGGCATGAGCACACAACTGGCGCGCATGCTCAAGCAGGCTGGTCAGGCCGCACCGGACGTCAAGCCGGTGCTGGAAGTCAACGCCGAACACCCGCTGGTGAAAAAGCTCGATGGCTCGGTGCACTTCAACGACCTGGCGCACATCCTGTTCGACCAGGCGCTGCTGGCCGAAGGCGGCCTGCCCGCTGACCCGGCGGCATATGTGAAACGGGTGAATGCCCTGCTGGTGTGATTCTTATATAAGAAACAAGGCTATAGCCCCCGTCACCACTGCGTTACACGCTACTTAAATAGTAGCAATTCAAGCGCAAAAAGCCCCGCAGTCAAACCGACTGGCGGGGCTTTTTTAGGGGCGCTTGCGTCCCTGCGGGAATCTGCTGCTGTGTGACTCAGCAAGTCTGGCGCAGCGTTGCCCCGGGCCTGCTTGCCGTACCGTCAGCTATGCCACCAGCAGCGTGCCCGGGCATTCCAGGTAGCCGCGCATTTTTTGGATAAATTCGGCCGCGTACATGCCGTCCACCACCCGGTGGTCGAACGATGACGACAGGTTCATCATCTTGCGCGCCACCACCAGCCCACCTCGGATCATGGGCCGCTCAACGATGCGGTTGGTGCCCACAATGCCCACTTCGGGGTGGTTGATCACAGGGGTGCTGACAATGCCCCCCAGCGCGCCCAGGCTGGTCAGGGTGATGGTGGAGCCGCTCAAATCCTCGCGCGCGGCCTTGCCGCTGCGGGCAGCTTCGCTGGCGCGCAGCACGGCGCTGGCAGTGGCCCACAGGTCCAGCGTTTCGGCGTGGCGGATCACCGGCACCATCAGGCCGTTGCCGGTCTGGGTGGCCATGCCCAGATGCACGGCCGAATAGCGGGTGACGACACCGGCATCGTCGTCAAAACGGGCGTTGACCTCGGGGTGCTCGCGCACCGCCAGCACCATGGCGCGGATCAAAAACGGCAGCAGCGTCAGGCGGCCCCGCGTGGCGCCGTACTGGGTGTTCAGCCGCGCGCGCAGGTCTTCGAGTTCGGTGACGTCGATTTCTTCGACATAGGTGAAGTGCGGAATGCGGCGTTTCGCGTCCTGCATCTTTTGCGCGATCTTGCGGCGCAGGCCAATCACGGGGATGGCCTCTTCGCCGTCGCGTTGCGCGTAGCGCTGATCGACCCCGGCCCGCTCGGGTGCGTGCCCGCCGCGCTTGGCGTGGGCATCCAGATCGTCTTGCGTGATGCGCCCGGCCGGGCCGGTGCCTGTGATGGTGCCCAGGTCAATGCCCAGTTCCCAGGCCTGCCGCCGCACCGCGGGGGCGGCAATGGACAAGGCGCCACGGGGTCGGGCAGTCGGTGCTGTCGCTGTCGGCGCAGGCTTGGGCGCGGCTACGGTCGCCAGCGGTGGTGTTGGGGTTTTAGCCGCAGGGGCAGGTGCAGCCGTGGCTGCAGCCACAGCAGCTGCAGGCGCCGGTGGTGGCGCGGGCACGACCGTTGCATCTGCGGCGGGCTGAACCGAACCTTGCACTTCAATGTGGATGATCTCGGTGCCCACCGCCACCACCTGCCCTGCCGTGACGTTGAGCGACACCACGGTGCCAGCCACCGAGGACGGGATTTCGACCGTGGCTTTGTCGGTCATCACGTCGGCCAGAATCTGGTCCTCAGCGACCACGTCGCCCACCTTCACATGCCAGGCCACCAGTTCGACTTCGGCAATGCCTTCGCCAATATCGGGCATCTTGATTGTTTGAATGCTCATCTCAGGCCTCCATCACACGTTTGAACGCCGCTGCAACCCGCGCTGGCCCGGGGAAATAGGCCCACTCCTGCGCGTGCGGGTAAGGGGTGTCCCAGCCCGCCACACGCTCAATCGGGGCTTGCAGGTGGTAAAAACAATGCTCCTGAATCAGGCCTGAGAGTTCAGCGCCCAGGCCGTTGGTGCGGGTCGCCTCATGCACGATCACGCAGCGGCCGGTTTTTTTGACCGAGGCCACCAGCGTGTCGAGGTCCAGCGGCCACAGGCTGCGCAGATCGATGATTTCGGCATCGACCCCGCTCTCGTTCGCCGCCGCTTCGGCCACATAGACCATGGTGCCGTAAGCGATCACGGTCAGCGCCGACCCCGGCCGGAACACCGCCGCCGAGTCCAGCGGCACGGTGTAGTAACCCTCGGGAACCAAACCCAGCGGGTGTTTGGACCAAGGCACCACCGGATTCTCGTGGTGGCCATCAAACGGGCCGTTGTAGAGCCGTTTGGGCTCCAGAAAAATAACCGGGTCGTCGTTCTCGATCGACGCAATCAGCAGCCCCTTGGCGTCATACGGGTTGGACGGCATCACGGTGCGCAGGCCGCAGACCTGGGTGAACATGGCCTCCGGGCTCTGGCTGTGGGTTTGTCCGCCGTAGATACCGCCACCACACGGCATGCGAATCGTCAGGGGCGCCGTAAAGTCGCCCGCCGAACGGTAACGCAAGCGCGCCGCCTCCGACACAATCTGGTCGGTGGCGGGGTAAACGTAGTCGGCAAACTGGATCTCGACCACCGGGCGCAGGCCGTAGGCGGCCATGCCAACGGCCGTGCCAACGATGCCGCCCTCGGAGATGGGGGCATCAAACACGCGCTGGTTGCCGTACTTCTGCTGCAGCCCTTCGGTGCAGCGGAACACGCCGCCAAAATAGCCCACGTCCTGGCCATACACGACCACGTTGCTGTCACGCGCGAGCATCACATCCATGGCGGAGCGCAGCGCCTGGATCATGGTCATCGGGGTTTTGTTGAGAGTGGTGTTGTCGGTCATGATCAAGCTCCCAACTCTTCGCGCTGCGCGCGCAAGTGCGCGGGCATGTCTTTGTAAACGTCTTCAAACATCGCCTCCAGGCGTTGCGGTCGGCCGTCGGCCAGGGTGCCGTAGCGCTCAGCCTCTTTCTGCGCCGCCGCGACCTGCGCTTCGAGCTCTTTTTGCGCCGCTTCGTGCTCGGCATCCGACCAGGCACCGAGTCTTATCAAATGCTGCTTGAGGCGCGCAATCGGGTCGCCCAGCGGAAAGCGTGCCGCATCATTGGCCGGGCGGTACTTGCTGGGGTCGTCCGACGTGGAGTGCGGTCCGGCGCGGTAGGTCACCCACTCAATCAGCGTCGGGCCAAAGTTGCTGCGCGCGCGCTCCAGCGCCCATTGGGAGGCGGCATAAACCGCCAGAAAATCATTGCCATCAACGCGCAGCGAGGCAATGCCACTGCCAACACCGCGCGCGGCAAAGGTGGTGCCTTCGCCCCCGGCAATGGCCTGAAAGGTGGAAATCGCCCACTGGTTGTTGACCACGTTGAGAATGACCGGCGCGCGGTACACATGGGCAAAGGTCAGACCGGTGTGAAAGTCAGCTTCGGCGGTAGCGCCGTCGCCAATCCAGGCCGAGGCCACCTTGTCATCCCCCTTGATGGCCGAGGCCATGGCCCAACCCACCGCCTGAATCACCTGCGTCGCCAGATTGCCCGAGATCGAGAAAAAGCCCTGCTTTTTGCTCGAATACATCACCGGCAGCTGACGCCCCTTCATCGGGTCACGCTCATTTGAATAGAGCTGGCAGATCATGTCCACCATGTTGTTGTCTTCGCGCGCCAGCAGCAGACCTTGCTGGCGGTAGGTCGGAAAGCACATGTCGCCCTCGCCCAGCGCCAGCGCGTGGGCGGTGGCAATGGCTTCTTCACCCAGGCACTGCATGTAGAACGACATTTTTTTCTGCCGCTGCGCGATCAGCATGCGGGCATCGAAGGCACGGGTCAGCATCATGGCGCGCAAACCCCGGCGCAACAGCGCCACATCGACGTGCGGCGCCCATGGCCCCACTGCCTGACCCGCGTCATCGAGCACGCGGATCAGCGCAAATGCCAGATCACTGGTTTGAGCGGCCGCCACATCCACCGGGGGGCGGCGTTTGGAACCGGCAGCTGAGAGGGGAAGATAAGAAAAGTCGGTGTCATGGCCAGGTCGCCCGGTGGGCTCCGGCACATGCAGATGAAGGGTTTCGCGCTTCGGCATCGGTATGTCTCCTTGCAAGATTTTGTCCTGCCTTAGATGGTCTGTAGATTCAGCTCAAGAAGCCTGACGGGTAGCCGCACTCTGAGCCAACAATGCAGCAATGCCTACGGGATCACCGCAGGCATTGCTTGGGGTGTGAAGCATAACGGATTTTGCTTGATCGCCCCACAAATACACAAGGCCAAGGTTGCCCACGCCGACGTCAATCTGCGCTACCTTGGGTGATAAAAAATCACTCCAACCTCCGTCAATACTCGGCAAGAAGCCATCAAATATAGAGCAACAAGCCGGGCAACCGCCTTAGCCCCGAAACCGCTTGCGCGTCAGCGCCAGCGCGATCCAGAAGCCAGCCACCGTATACACCACCAGCACCAGCGCATGACGCAACGCATGCGTCGGCCACTGGTCCATGAACAGGGGGCGCACCAGTTCGACGGCGTTGGTCAGCGGCAGCCAGCTCGATATCGTGCGCACCACCACAGGCAATTGCTCCAGCGGGAAAAAAATGCCGCTCAGGAACATCATGGGTGTCAGAAACAGCGTGAAGTAATAGGTGAAAAAGTCGTAGCCTTTCGCCAGCGCGTTGAAGATCAGCGCCAGGCAACTGAAGGTGATGCCCACACCCAGCAGCACCGGCCAGGCCAGCAGCAATTTGGGTGAATGGCTGATGCCCAGGGCCAGCATCACACCCAGAATGGCCGTCACAGTGAACAGCGCCTTGAACGCTGCCCACAGCATCTCAGCCAGCACGATGTCGTCCAGGTTCACCGGCGCGTTCATGATGCCGTCCCAGGTTTTTTGCACATGCATGCGCGAAAACGCCGAGTACAGCGCCTCAAAACTGGCCGCCTGCATGGCACTCATGCAGATCGAACCGCTGGCCAGAAACAGGATGTAGGGCACCGGCGTGCCGTCGACGCTGACCTTGCCGACCAGCGCGCCCATGCCGTAGCCAAAAGCGACCAGCCACATCAAGGGTTCGGCAATATTGCCCACCAGACTGGGAATGGCCAGCTTGCGCCAGACCAGCAAATTGCGCAGAAATACCGGCCACCAGCGCCACGACAGTTCGGGCGCGCGCCAGACGCTGAGGGATTGGGTCATTTGCATTCGCGTGCTTTCAGAAATTCAGACTTTCGGGATGAAGTGCTCATGCGTCCTCCCTGATCTGGCGGCCGGTGAGCTTGAGAAACAAATCCTCCAGATTGGCCGGGCGGTGCAGCGTGCGCAACTGCGGGTAAGCGGCCAGGGCTTGCAGCAGCGGTTTGGCATCGGCCGTATAGAAAAAGACCGTCTCGCCACTCACCTCCATGCGCGCCGCCAGGGTTTTGAGTGGCGAATCCGCCAGCGTCAGTGCGCCTGCGCCAAAGACCTCGACCACATCGGGCTCCAGATACTGGGCAATCAAATCGCGCGGCGCCCCTTCGGCAATCTTCTTGCCATGGTCCACCACCAGCAGCCGGTTGCACAGTCGCTCGGCCTCGTCCATGAAGTGCGTGGTCAGCAAGATCGATTTGCCTTCAGCCAGCAACAACTGCAGGCGCTCCCACATCAGGTGGCGCGCCTGCGGGTCCAGCCCGGTGGTGGGCTCGTCCAGCAACAACAGGCGCGGGTTGTTGACCAGCGCGCGCGCCAGGCTCAAGCGTCGCTTCATGCCGCCCGAGAGCTCACCCGGCTTGGCGTTGGCCTTGTGGGTCAGAGAAGCAAACTGCAGCAGCGCCGGCACGCGTTCACGGATTTGCGCATCTTTCATGCCGAAGTAGCGCCCATAGACCAGCAGGTTCTCGGCACAGGTAAAGTCGGGGTCGAGCGTGTCAAACTGGCTCACCACGCCAAGCTGCGCCTTGATGGCCAGCGCGTCACGCGGCATGTGCAGGCCAAACGCGGTGACAAGCCCCTCATCGGGCACGGTCAGACCCAAACACATGCGAATGGTGGTGGTTTTGCCCGCGCCGTTGGGACCGATCACGCCCAGGCACTCGCCCGGCGCGATTTCAAAAGACATGTCGCTCACCACCGTCGCATCGCCGTAGCGTTTGACCAGATGTTGGACAGAAAGGATGGATTCACTCATGGGCGGAATTGTCGCTGAGCTTGGCAGGTCTGGCCGCTTGCACGGTCAGCCCAATTGAGACAAGTTGTCTGCCAACTCCCGCAGCCCAATCGCCTGCACATCTTCGCTAATGGGAAAACGTTCTGAACCCGCGTGAACCACGAAGCGCTGGCTGGGTTTGATGTCTTCGCAGGCCTCATAAAAACCCCGGCCCGGTTTGGCGGCGCGGCTGCGTTTGACTTCAATCGCCCAGCGCTCACCGCCCGGCAGCTCCAGCACCAGATCAATCTCGGCCCCGCCAGACGTGCGGTAAAAGCCTGGGACGCTTAACACGGGCGCCGCGTTGATCAGGTTTTCAATCACAAACCCCTCCCAGCTCGCCCCCACCACCGGGTGCCCCAGCAAGGAATCCCTGTCTGCAATATTCAGCAGCGCATGCAGCAAACCCGTGTCGCGGATGTACACCTTGGGGGACTTCACCAAACGTTTGCCTACACTGACATGGTAGGGCTGCAGGCGGCGCAGCAGCAGCAAATCGACCAATAGATCGGTGTAACGGCTGACCGTCTGGCTGCTCACCTCAAGACCCGCTGCCAGCCTTGACGCATTGATCAATGTGCCCTGGTTATGGGCCAGCATGGTCCAAAAGCGGCGCAGGGTTTCAGGGGGCACGCGTGAGCCAAACATCGGCACATCGCGCTCAAGGTAAGTGCGCAGCAAGTCTTTGCGCCAACTCAAAGATTGCTGCTCATCAGATGCCAAAAAACTGTCGGGAAAACCACCACGCACCCACAAATTCTCAGTGGCCTCAGGGGGCACCTCAGACACGGTTAAAGGGGTCATGTCCACGTAACTGATGCGCCCCGCCAGGCTTTCGCCGCTTTGGCGCATCAAGTCGAGCGACGCCGAACCCAACAACAAAAACCTGCCCGTGCGCAAGCCTTTGCGTCGGCCCTGGTCAATCAAGCCGCGCAGGGTTAAAAACAGGTCTGGCACCCGGTGGATTTCGTCCAGAATCACCAGCCGGTCTTCGTAGGCCGACAAAAAGGCGGCGGCGTTGCTCAGCTTGTCACGCTCGGCAATGTCTTCCAGGTCAAGATACAAGGCGCCTTGGGCTTCGCCCACCATCAGCGCAAGCGTGGTCTTGCCCACCTGACGTGGCCCCATCAGCGCTACAGCGGCTTGGTGAGACAAGGCTTGACGGACGATTCCAAAGGCTTTTCTGTCTAACATGCTTGCAAATTTACCATGCGCTGGTGATTTTGCATAGAAAAATCTCCGATGATGCTCGTGCCTTCCCTTCATAAAATGAAAGATATTTTTTCCCATTCAATCGGACGCGGCAACGCGCAAACCTCATGACCACACTCGGCACGCCACTGTCCCACCACGCCACCAAAGTCATGCTGCTCGGTAGCGGCGAACTCGGCAAAGAAGTGATCATTGCGCTGCAGCGTCTGGGGGTGGAAACCATTGCGGTGGACCGCTACAACCACGCGCCCGGCCAGCAGGTGGCGCACCACGCCCGCACCATCACCATGAGCGACCCGGCGCTGCTCAAGGCGTTGATCGAGGCGGAAAAGCCCGACCTGGTGGTGCCCGAGATTGAAGCCATTGCCACCCCGATGCTCGAAGTGCTGGAAGCCACCGGCGTGGTGCGTGTCATCCCCACCGCGCGCGCGGCGCGCCTGACCATGGACCGCGAAGGCATTCGCCGCCTGGCGGCTGAAACGCTGGGCTTGCCCACCAGCCCGTACCAATTTTGCGACTCCTTTGAAGAACTGCAAGCCGCCATCGAAGGGGGCATTGGCTACCCCTGCATCGTCAAACCGGTGATGAGCTCATCGGGCAAGGGCCAAAGCAAAATCAGTGGCCCAGCCGATGTACGAAAAGCCTGGGACTACGCCATGGCCGGTGGCCGCGTCAGCCATGGCCGCGTCATCGTCGAAGGGTTCATTGACTTTGACTACGAGATCACCCTGCTCACGGTGCGTGCCCGCGGTGCAGACGGTCAGATCGAAACCCATTTTTGCGAGCCCGTGGGCCACGTGCAGGTCAACGGCGACTATGTGGAAAGCTGGCAGCCGCACCCGATGCACCCGGCGGCCCTGAAAACGGCGCGCCACATTGCCAAGACGGTGACGGATGACCTGGGCATCGCTGTGGACGGCCAGGCCTCGGGCCTCGGGATTTTTGGCGTGGAACTGTTCATCAAGGGCGAGCAGGTCTGGTTCAGCGAAGTCAGCCCGCGTCCGCACGACACCGGCCTGGTGACCTTGACCACCCAATGGCAAAGCGAATTTGAGCTGCACGCCCGCGCCATTTTGGGCCTGCCGGTCAACACCGCGCTGCGCAACCCAGGCGCCAGCGCCGTGATCTACGGCGGCGTTGATGCCAAAGGCATTGTGTTTGATGGCGTGGACGAAGCCCTGCGCGTGCCCGGCACCGACTTGCGTCTGTTTGGCAAGCCCGAGAGCTTTGTGAAGCGCCGCATGGGTGTGGCGCTGGCCGCGCATACCGACGTCGAACAGGCACGGGTCAATGCCAAGCTGGCCGCCTCCAAGGTGAGGCCGCGCGCAGCGTGAGTCTTTTGCTATTTAATCGATAGCTGCTTACGCTTATACGACGGGGGCTAGAGCCGTATTTCTTATAAATATAGACAGTCGCAGCTGTCCACACAAAAACAGACCGATGGGGCGATTGAGTCCACTTCTCGTCGGCTCCAAAAGACACAAAGCGGGTCTTCAAATTTCCAGGAAGCTACCGTTCAGCGCCGCCGCGTCTACACCGTGCAGGTCCCAGCAGGTGCGGCTACCCTTCACCTTATTGCTGATGGTGTTTACGTCAGCTGCACAAAAATTGGAAATGCCGCGGGAATAGCAAAAGCGACCCAAATCAAATGTCGGATTTCTTTACAGATCGCTTTGGCGCGCGTCCTTGATGCGCCGCTGGCACCCGGCACCCGGCACTCGCCGCTCAAGCCCTTGATTCATAAAGAAACATTAATATTCCTTGTTGCATTGGCTCGGAAATTGCTACTCTGTCGCCGTGGGTGTTCGGCGATGGCCGGCTGACTCTGGGGTCCACTTCAGCAAACGCTGCAATGCAGTCACGTGCATTAGCACTCTTGACAGCTGTTTGAGGCTACGCATGGCACCCTGTTACGTGGGGTGCGTGTGTCTGTAAGCCGTGGGTTTGAGCCGGATAAAGATGCTGGAAAGCCTCTTTTAATCCGTTTGTCGTGGGTTCGACCCCGCACATCCAACCAAATAAGCTTTATGAGCATTGAAAAAGCATGCTACGTAATTGCTAGCAGGCTTTTTTGTTTGGGGGGGGTTCTCTACGATGTAACGGCGGATGTAAGCGGATTTTTTTAAATCAAACACCAGCCAAAAAACCCAGCGGGTTCGGCAGTGTCACTTCTTGTTTTTCGGCAGTATTGTGTACTTCATATCGTTTGTGATGACGCAGCACGGTGGGGCTTTGTGACTTCTATGAACTGATATTCTTTCCCAGCTATCACCCTCAGCGTCTTCCACGATGTCATAGAGTTGGTAAGGCGTCACAATTCTTGGATCAAATTCAATAAGATCGGCAAGCGATCCATCAATGCGTGTAACTTGCGCGTATGCGCTTAACTTGATTCCACCTTTCAGTACAAGGTGGAAATTGTCCACTGCGTCATCATCAACGAAATCGGCGGCTGATTCCGGAACAATGTTCAGCAGTACCCATCTATCGCCAAATACCTTTGTGGCTTTTGCAGTGGCTTCGTCTTCATTGGGATACGGTTCACCAATATGGAACTTTCCAAGCTGATGTTCCTCCGCTGCGTCTGCATAGACATATACGGTATGCTGTGATTCCCTGACCACTGATGAGGTTGGATACTTCAATAGATCTGGGTTGGCTTCCCAATAGGGTAGAAATTCCTCGGGTTCAGAATCTTTTGCAAGTTTGACATACAGAACGTCCCGTTCAACCCACCATTCATCCACCTTGTTCAAATCAAACGGGCAGTAGAACTTGGATTCAGCTTCATATTTGGCAATGACTGTAGACATGACTTTTTCCTCCTGATCAATTCAAGCTACCACACGAGAATGAGGGGCACAAGGAAAAAAGGACCCTTCATTGAGAGTTCGCAAGGGAGTAGTGATTCCAGTAGTCAGATGGAAGCAAAATGCGTGTGGAAGGCCGATCAGAGGTCTACCAAGAGTTTCTGACTGGCCGCGAGTTGGAATACCAGAAAGCTGCCCGTCGCCAATACCCGGTGTCGCTGCATTCCGGGTACAGACCGCGCTCCCAACCTGTCTTTCAGTTTCAAGCATGCGCCATCGCGTTTTTGCCACAGACCCGTGGAACCACAAGCTCATTTCGTATCCAACGAACCGTGAATATTGGCAAGTCGATTTGCCAGATCACACTCACAGGCAAGTTGTCCCGTCGAATTGCCGGCGGTTGAACAGGCCCACCTGACTGCCAAACTGGCAGCATCAAAGGCAAAGCCACACGCAGCGTGAGATTTTCGCTACTTATTCAGTAGCTACTCGAGCTTATTCGACGGGGTCTAGAGCCTTATTTCTCATAAATTTCCATCAATAACCCTGGGTTCTGCCGCTTCCCCGTCACTGCGCCTCTTTGGCCACGAAGCGTGCCATCTGGGTGGAGCTACCCCGCAGCGGGTCGGGCGGGCCGAGGTCGGTAAAACTGACCGCATAGCTGTGGCGCTGGGCCACGCCACCCGCCCAATGCTGAAACTGCGCCCGGGTCCACTCAAAGCGGTGTCCCGGATGGCGTTTGCGCCCGGCCACCATGCCATGCAGCAGGTTGTATTCCTGGTTGGGGGTGGTCACCAGCACCATGCCCGGGTGCATGCCGGCAAACACTGCGCGTTCCACCCGGGGCAAATGGCCAGGGTCGATGTGTTCAATGGTTTCCAGCATCACGGCGGCATCGAAGCCAATGAGCTCGCGATCCACCTCCTCAAAGGAGCCCAAGCGCACGCTCAGCCGTGGATCGGGCCGCAGCCAGTCGAGGCCCAGTTGAAGGCGCGCGTCGGCCAGTGCGCCCTCATCGATGTCGATCCCCAACAGCCGCGCAAACTGCGCGTGCGCACGCAGGCGCAGCAGCAGCTCACCCGGTCCGCAGCCCAGGTCAAGGACGCTGGTCGCGCCGCTACCCAGCAGTTCGTGCACCACCGTGTCCAGGCGTTCGCCGTGCAATGGCGTTGCCACTGTTCAGTGACCTCGTGTGGTGATGGTCATGCTGTCACCCATCTCAGGCGCGACCTAATTCACTTTCAATTTTGAAAAATTTCTGTGGCCATCACTGGAACGCCACCTCAGCAAAGCTGCGCAGCTTGCGGCTGTGCAACTGGTCCACGCCCAGCTCGCGCAGCAGCTCGATGGCACGCATGCCGATGCGCAGATGCTGATCCACCCGTTCGCGGTAAAAATGGTTCGCCATGCCGGGCAGCTTGATCTCGCCGTGCAGCGGCTTGTCGCTCACGCACAGCAAGGTGCCGTAGGGCACGCGGAACCTGAAACCATTGGCGGCGATGGTGGCACTTTCCATGTCCAGCGCCACGGCACGGCTCTGGCTGAAGCGGCGCTGCGGACCGTTGTCAGGCAGCAGTTCCCAGTTGCGGTTGTCGGTAGAGGCCACGGTACCGGTGCGCATGATGCGTTTGAGCTCCGGGCCCTTGAGCTGCGTCACCTGCGACACGGCGGCTTCCAGCGCCACCTGAATTTCGGCCAGCGCCGGAATCGGCACCCACAAGGGCAGTTCCTCGTCCAGCACATGGTCTTCACGCACATAGCCGTGTGCCAGTACGTAGTCGCCCAACTGCTGCGTGTTGCGCAAGCCGGCGCAGTGGCCCAGCATGATCCAGGCGTGCGGGCGCAACACGGCAATGTGGTCGGTGATGGTCTTGGCGTTGGCCGGGCCGACGCCGATGTTGACCATGCTGATGCCACTGCGGTCAGCGCGCACCAGGTGGTAGCCCGGCATTTGCGGCAGGCGCGGCGGCACCTTGCCCAGCTCGTGTTCAGAAGAATTGGAATCTGCCCCCAATTTTTCTGCGCGGCGCGTGACCACGTTGCCGGGTTCCACAAATGCGATGTATTCGCTGTCCGGGTTGGCCATTGCCTCCTGCCCCAAGCGCACAAATTCATCAATGTAGAACTGGTAATTGGTGAACAGCACAAAGTTCTGAAAATGCTCGGGCGCCGTGCCGGTGTAGTGGCGCAGGCGGTGCAGCGAATAGTCCACCCGTGGCGCGGTGAACAGCGACAAGGGTTGCGGCTCACCGGGATGCGGCTCATAGGTGCCGTTGGCAATGCTGTCGTCCATGGCGGCCAGGTCGGGCAAATCGAACACGTCACGCATCAACTGGCGGCGTTGCGGGGTCAAGGTGCCTTCGATGTGGTCATTCTCTGCAAACGAAAAATGCACCGGAATCGGCTGTGCGCTGGTGCCGACTTCCAGTTCAACCTGGTGGTTTTTCAGCAGCAGCGTGAATTGCTCCAGGTAGTAGTCGGCGTACAGATCAGGGCGGCTCAAAGTGGTCTCAAAGCGGCCCGGACCCGCCACAAAGCCAAAACTCAGGCGGGCACTCTCGGGCGAGTGCAGGCGCGACACGGTGTCGGTCTGGACCCGCACAAACGGGTAGCAGGCGCGCACATGGCCGGGCAAGTCGTCACCCGCCACGAAACGCTGCATGGCCTCACGCAAGTGGGTGATGTTGGTGTCATAAATTTCACGGACCCGGGCCAACGCGGCAGCTGGGTCGGCGAAACTGGCGGGGGCAATGAAGGCAGGCAGATAAGACATGAAGCTATTGTCCACGGTCTGGCGCTTCGGGTAGAGTGAGACCATTTTAGGGCCAACAGGAACTCTTATGGCGCAAGCATCGGGCTGGATCAAACGCGGTTTGCAGATAGGCTCAGGCCTCCTGGTTGCCTTGATGACGCTTGCCATCGCGGCCCTGCTGTACCTGGGCATCCCGCAAAATGCAGCCGGCATGGCCGCCAAGGGTGTCTGTTCCGCCGCCTTTGTGGCCGGACGCCCGTGGCAAAAGATGCTGGCCGATGATGTGCTTCCCGCCAGCCCGGTACTGAGCCTCATCAGCATCGCGGTCGATGAAAATGCCCGCAGCGTGACCGCCAGGTTCGCCGGTCTGTTTGCCCGCCAGGCCGTGCTGATGCCGCACCGGGGTTGTGTGCTGAATGCGACGCCGACCAGCGCCTCCAGAGCGGCGGCAAAGCCCGCCAAGCCGGATACCGACAAACCTTGGCCACAGGGAGAGGCGGCGCTGCCCGTTACGCAATGGGGCCCAGGCGTCGATGCGCTCGCGCTACAAAGAATAGCTGATGAAGCCTTTGTCGGCGCAGGCGATCCGAACGCTGCCAATGCCCGCGGTGTGGCGATTATTCACAAGGGGCGCCTGCTCGTGCTGCGCACCGCGCCGGGCTTCTCCAACCATACACCCTTGCACGGCTGGTCGATGACCAAGACGGTCACAGGCATGCTGATGCACAAGCTCGCCGCCGACACGCATCTGTCGCTGGACTCGCCGGTGGTGGACGCCTTCCCGCCAGCGCGCGAGCCGGCCTGGGTCGCCCCCTGGCGCACGGATGGCCGCAAGCGCATCAAGGTATCGGACCTGCTGTACATGCGCGACGGCCTGGCCAGCACGGAAGACTACCAACCCTGGGGTTCGGTGCCCCATATGTTGTGGGGACAACCCAACAACGTAGCCGCGTTTGCCGCAGCGTCTGCGGCAAACGCGCCGCCCGGCGCGCGCTGGCGTTACCTGAGTGCCACGGCCAATCTGCTGTCTGGCGTGGCGCGGGGACGCTTCACCCGCGACGCCGACTATTGGGCCTACCCGGCTCAAGCCCTGTTTGAACCGATTGGCGCCACCAGCGCCGTGCTGGAAACCGATACTGACGGCAATTGGGTCGGCTCGTCTTACCTGTGGGCCAGCGTGGGCGACTGGGGCCGCCTGGGCCAGCTGATGCTCAACGATGGCCACTGGGGCGACACCCAGGTGCTGCCACCGGGCTGGCTCCAACGCGCCGCCAGGCCGTCAACGGCGCAAGGCGAAGGCCAGGGCTACGGCGCACAGACCTGGCGCATTGGCGACCCAGTGGCGGGCGAATGCCGGGGGCGTGGCCTGCCGGCCGACACCCTGTCCATGAGCGGCCACTGGGGCCAGGTGGTCGCCATGGTGCCCTCACGCGAGGCGGTCATCGTGCGTTTGGGCTGGACCTTCAAGCGAGGCCAGTTTGACGCCTGCGCGTTTATTGCGGACATACTCAAGACCTTGCCGAAGTGAGCCCTGGCGCGCGCACTGCTGGCAGGTTCTCGGCAGGTTTGCAGGCATTGAGTCCAAAAAAACTGCCATACTGCCTGCCGTTTTATAGAGGAAACCAGAGTCCATGTTGAAGTTCACCTGCTGTGATGCGGTCAAGCAATTTTCTGAGCACGCTACAGCGCAGTTGCTGCGCGGTATCACGCGCGGCTATGAACGCGAATGTCTGCGCGTTGACCGTAGCGGCACGCTGGCCCAAACCCCGCATCCACTCACACTCGGCTCCAAGCTGACGCACCCCTGGATCACGACCGATTATTCCGAGGCGCTGCTGGAATTCATCACGCCACCGTCGCAAGACCCGGCGTTTCCACTGCAGTTCTTGCGCGACATCCATCGCTACAGTGCGCAGCAGTTGCAAGGCGAATACATGTGGGCGGGCTCCATGCCCTGTGTGTTGAGTTCAGGCCAGGACATCCCGATTGCCGACTATGGCCGATCGAATGCCGCCCGCTTCAAATACGTCTACCGCGAAGGGCTGGGCCTGCGCTACGGCCGCCAGATGCAGACCATTGCAGGTGCGCATTACAACTGGTCCCTGCCGGCTGATTTCTGGCTGGCGCTGCAAGACTGCTGCTGCGCCAAGAACGTCGGCCAGGCGTTTATCAGCGAGCGCTATTTCGGCCTGATCCGCAATTTTCTGCGTTTTGGCTGGCTGATTCCCTACCTGTTTGGCGCGTCCCCCGCCATCTGCGAGTCGTTTCTGCAAGGCCATCCGTCGGATTTGCCGGAACTGGTGCCCGGCACCCGCTACGGCCCCTATGCCACCAGCTTGCGCATGAGCGATCTGGGCTACCAGAATCGGGCCCAGGCCAACCTGCACGTCAGCGTCAATTCACTGGCCGAGTACACGCAGGCGCTGGAAGCGGCCATTCGCACGCCGGACCCGTTCTATGCCCAACTGGGCGTGCGCGATGGCGACCACTGGAAACAACTCAACGCCAATCTGTTGCAAACTGAAAGCGAGTACTACGCCGCTATCCGCCCCAAGCGCGTCGGTCGTGAGCGTCCGGCCAAGGCGCTGCAAAGCTACGGCGTTGAGTACGTCGAGATGCGCCTGTTTGACCTCAATCCGTTCATCGACATCGGCATCGCCCCGGAGCAAAGCACCTTTGCCGACGTACTGCTGCTGATGTGTTTGTTTCGCGACAGCCCGCCCATTACCAGCCGCGAGCAAAGCGAAAACGACGAGAACAAGCACCGCATCGTCAGCCATGGCCGTCAGCCCGATTTGCAACTGCTGGTGCACAACCGCGAACAGCCGTTTCGCTCGCTGGCGCACGAGCTGTTTGACGACATGCAGCCCTTTGCCGAAATGCTCGACGCTGCCTACGGTGGCCAGCACTACAGCAGCACCATGCAGGGTTTGCGCTCGCGCATTGACCAGCCCGACAGCACGCCTTCGGCCCAGGTGCTGGACGCCGCCCGGACGCAAGGGGGGTTTTTCAACTTTGGCATGCAGATGGCCCGGCAGCACACCCAGGCCTTGCAAGCCCAGGCGCTGGATGCGGCGACACTGGCCAAGTTCGCCACCAGTGTGAAAGACTCGCTGCAAGAGCAGCAAAAAATCGATGCCGCCGAGCAAGGCAGTTTTGAAGACTTTGTGGCGCAGTACTACGCCTGACGCAAGCAATACGGCTTTTCTTGCCTAACATCAAAATTCACAGGCCACATTGGCAGCTAGACTGCCATTGCTGAATGCCAGATCATTGAGGCCGCATCGGCAGCGATAGCGCACAGCCATCACCGATGAAAGCCCGCATGAACTTGAATCCTTTTCAGTGGCAGTCACTCAAGACCAGAGTGACCCTGTTCACGCTGGCGATTTTCCTGATCAGCATCTGGTCGCTGACGTTCTACATCAGCCGGATGCTGCGCGAGGATATGCAGCGCCTGTTGGGCGAACAGCAGTTCTCGACGGTGTCTTACATCGCTGCGGAGGTCAATGATGCGCTGGGCGAGCGGCTGAAGGCGCTGGAAGCGGTTGCCAAAGCCATTGCGCCGACCCCGCTGGGGAATGTGACGGCCTTGCAGGCCGAGCTGGAGAAGCAAACGATTTTCCAGAGCCTGTTCAATGGTGGAACCTTTGTCACCGGGCTTGAGGGCACCGCGATTGCCTCTATTCCGCTCGCGGCGAAACGGGAAGGCACCAACTACATGGACAGAGATTTGGTCGCCGCCGCGCTCAAGGCCGGGAAGTCGACGGTCGGCAAGCCGGTCATCGGCAAGAATCTAAACGCGCCCATTATCAGCATGGCGGCGCCTATTCGCGATACCCAGGGCAAAGTGATTGGTGCGCTGATCGGGGTCACTAACCTGGGCCGGCCCAATTTTCTGGACAAAATTACGCAGCATCGTTACGGCAGGACCGGCGGCTATCTGCTGATCGCACCGCAGTACCGACTGATTGTCACCGCCAGCGACAAAAGCCGCATCATGCAGCCGCTCCCGGCTCCCGGCGTCAATGCGCAGGTCGACCGTTTTGTGCATGGCGAGCAAGGCACTGTCCTTTACGTCAACGCCCCTGGTGTGGAAATACTCAATTCGGTCAAGGCCGTTCCGGTGGCGGGCTGGTACTTGGCGGCCAATCTGCCGACCACCGACGCCTTTGCCCCGATTCGTGCCTTGCAGCAGCGCATATTGGTCGCCACGCTCTTTCTTACCCTGCTGGCGGGCGTCCTGACGTGGTGGATGTTGAAGCGCCAACTGGCACCGATGTTCAATGCCGTGAAGATGATGACCACCCGCTCGAATTCAGACCAGCCCCCGCAGCCCTTGCCCATTACCCGTCAAGACGAAATCGGCGACCTGATCGGCAGCTTCAATCGTCTGCTGGGAACCTTGGCGCAAAGGGGAGACGCCCTGAAGGCAAGCGAAACCTTCAAGAACATCATCCTGAATTCCATGCCCGCCGAAGTCGCCGTGCTGGACCGCGACGGGGTCATCGTGACGGTTAACCAACCATGGCGGCAGTTTGCTTTGGAAAACGGCCTCACACCCGGCCAGTCGACGCCGCATACCGGCGTGGGGACCAATTACCTGGCCATCTGTGAGGCCAGCGCCCCTGCCGCAGTGGACGATGATCCATCCAAGGTCAGCCAGGGCATCCGGGCTGTGCTGGCGGGCAGCTTACCCAGCTTCGCCCTGGAATACCCCTGCGATTCACCAGAGCAACAGCACTGGTATAGCCTGGTCGTCACCCCGCTGGGCCCGGATCGCCAGGGCGTGGTGATCTGCCATAGCAACATCACCCAGCGCAAGCAGGTGGAGGCGGCGCTGAGTTTGACCCGCATCAGCATCGAAGCAACGTCCGAAGCTCTGTTTTGGGTGACGTTGGACGCCCGCATCGTCGATGTCAATGCCGCGGCGTGCCGCTTGCTCGGCTATTCCCGGGAGGAATTGCTTCAATTGCGCGTAGCGGACGTGAACGTCAACCCGCAATTCAGCGGGAATCAATGGCCGCAGTATTTTGACGAACTCCACCAGCACGGCACGAAGAAATTTGAAACCGAGCATCGCGCCAAGAACGGCAGGCTGATCCCGGTGGAAGTGGTCGCCAATTACGTTCAGTTAGACGGCATAGAACTCAACTGCGCTTTTGTGCGGGACATGACAGGCCACAAGCAAATCGAAGCGGCACTGAGGGCCGCCAAGGCCGAAGCCGAACATGCCAACCACGCCAAGTCGCGCTTTCTGGCGGCGGCCAGCCACGACCTGCGCCAGCCACTGGCAGCGCTCGCGCTGTATGTCGGCGTGTTGAAGAGCCGGGTCATGCCGGCGAACGTTGATTTGGTTGTCAGAATTCAGGACTGCTGCGATAGCCTGAGCGAACTGCTCACGGATCTGCTGGATGTGAGCAAGCTCGATGCAGGCATCGTCACGCCCAAGTTGTCTGACTTTGCCGTCGATGACTTCCTGAGCTCCCTCGTTGCGATGCATTCGGCGGAGGCGGCGCTAAAGGGCATGCGCCTGCATTGGCGACGCAGCGGTGCGGTCACACGCACCGACCACCTGCTGCTGACTCGGATCGTCCGAAATCTCGTCGCCAACGCCATTCGCTATACGAACAAGGGTGGCGTTCTGATTGCATGCCGGCGCCATGCGGGCAAGCAGTGGATCGAGGTCTGGGATACGGGTGTAGGCATTCCTGCGGACAAGACCGAGCTTGTTTTTGAAGAGTTCAGGCAGCTCGGCAGCGGTTCACGCAGCCGGGGCAGCGGCCTGGGTCTGGCCATCGTGGCCAGAACGGCCGCCTTGCTGGGCCTGCAAATCCGCCTGCGCTCACGGCCCGGCCGTGGCTCCATGTTTGCGATAGAGCTACCGGCAGGCCGGGCCATGGTGCCCGCCGAGCCGCCGCCCCAACCTGAGGCAAGATATCTCAGAATTGGCCTGGCTGAAGACAATACGCAAGTCCTGCGGGCGTTTGTCCTGGCCCTGGAAAGCGCCGGCCATGAGGTCATCTCGGCCACCAGCGCGAAAGAGCTCCTCGAACGCCTGGGCCAGGACACGCCGGATATTGTCATTTCGGATTACCGTCTTGGCGCTGCTGAGACCGGCTTCAATGTGATCGAGCTGCTCAGAACCGTTTTTGGGGCCGATCTGCCGGCAATCATCCTCACCGGCGATACCGATCCGGCGCTGATCCGCAGCATGGCCAACCGCGGCATTGCCGTGTACTTCAAGCCGGTGCAGATTGACACTTTGCAGACCTTCATCCGACACGCCACCGAACGCAGGTCAGCATGAAGTTGCGCGTCATGCTGGCCGATGACCATGCGGTGTTTCGCGAGGCGCTGCGCATGTATCTGGAACTGGCCCCGGATATGGAAGTGGTGGCCGAGGCAACCGACGGCCGCAGCGTCCTGCAGGGCATCGGTCAGGCCAGTCCGGATGTCGTATGCATGGACCTGAACATGCCCGGGCTCGATGGCATTGAAACGACGCGACAACTTCTGATCATCCAACCCAATGCGAAGGTCATCGGTCTGTCGGCCTCGGTCGACCTGGTCCGGGTGGCCGAAATGTTCAGTGCCGGTGCCCTCGGCTATGTGCTCAAGGGGAGTGCGGGCGCAGAGCTGCTAGCGGCCATTCGCACGGTGAGCCTCAAGCAGACCTATCTCAGCGCGGAACTCGGACTCAAGGATGTGGCTGAACTGGCGCGGTATGCGCCGCGCGCCGCGCCTGGATTACAGCCATAGCGTGACAACGCGGGAAAGTGAATGACAACGGGCAAGTGCATGGAAAATTTGGTTGTCATTGCCCCTGCAATAACTTCTCAAATTCTGCAGCGGGCACGGGGCGGCTGGTCAAATAACCCTGGAACTGGTCGCAGCCCTGGGTTTTCAGATAGGCCAGCTGCTCTTTGTTTTCCACCCCCTCGGCCAGCACTTTCAGGCGCAAGCTGTGCGCCATGGCAATGATGGCAGTGACGATTTCCATGTCGTCGCGGTGCGCCGGAATGTCGTCAATAAACCGTTTGTCGATTTTCAATACATCCAGGGGAAACAGCTTGAGATAAGCCAGCGACGAGTAGCCGGTGCCAAAGTCGTCAATCGCCAGGCGCACACCGAGGGCTTTGAGCCGGTCGAGCATCTGGATGGCCTGAGCTTCGCGCTGCATCAAGGCGCTTTCGGTCAACTCCAACTCCAAAAACGCGGCCGGATAACCGGTATCTCGCAGCACCTGGGCCACGGTTTGGCTGATGTCACCTTGCAAAAACTGGTGGGCCGACAGGTTGACCGCCAAAGTCAGCGCGGGCATGCCTGCTGCCATCCAGCGCTGACCTTGCTGGCAGGTTTCGCGCAACACCCAGTCATCGATTTCGCGGATCAAACCGGTCGCTTCCGCAATGGTGATGAAGCGCGCTGGCGGTATCAGGCCTTCGGTCGGGCTCTGCCAGCGCACCAACGCTTCGGCACCGACGATGCGGCCGCTGGCAATGTCCACCTGCGGCTGGTAATACACGCGCAACTCGCCTTGCGTGATGGCACGGCGCAAGCGCACTTCAATGTCGATGCGCGCACGCGCAGCCAGGGTCAGGCTCTCGGAAAAATATGCAAAACGGCCGCGCCCTTCGGTCTTGGCCTGGTACAGCGCGCTGTCGGCCTGTTGCAGCATCAACTCCGGCGTGAGGCCGTTCTCCGGATAAATACTGATGCCCACGCTCGCCCCAATGCGCACCTCAACGCCGCTGGACAAGTCATAGGGTTCGCTCAACGCACGGATGATGTCATTGGCCACCCGCGCCGCTTGTTCGGCCCCGTCCACGTCTTCCATCAACACGGAAAATTCGTCGCCGCCAAAGCGGCCGACGGTATCGATGGCGCGCACTTGCGCCACCAGCCGGGTCGCCACCAGTTGCAACAATTCATCACCCACCAGGTGACCAAAGCTGTCGTTGATGTCCTTGAAACGATCCAGATCAACCATGAGCAGTGCCAAATGCTGACCCTCGCACTGCGCCAGCTCAATGCCATGTTGCAGCCGCGACAGCAGCAACAAGCGGTTCGGCAAGCGCGTCAAGGGGTCGTGGTGGGCCAGAAAGTCAAGCTCCAGCTGTGAACTGCGCAGTTTGGACAGGTCGGTCAACACCGCCACGTAATTGCAGACCCGGCCGGTTTGGTCCCTGATCACGTCGACGCTGATCAACTGGGGATAAATCTCGCTGTTTTTGCGGCGATTCCAGACTTCACCCTGCCAATGCCCGCTGATGTTGATGCTGTCCCACATCACCGCGTAAAACGCGCTGTCATGCCGACCCGAGCGCAGCATGGCTGGCGTTTGGCCAAGAACTTCAGCCGCGCTATAACCGGTGATCTCAGCGAAAGCCGGGTTGACGCGCACGATGCGCTGCGCGCTATCGGTCACCATCAGGCCTTCACGGGTGCTGTCAAAGACGGTATCGGCCAGATGCAATTTAAGGTCTGCCATCTTGCGCTCGGTGATGTCGCGCACGCTGATCACATAGGCCGGCTGTTTGTCCCAGGTGGTGGGGGCCGATCGCAACTCGGCCCAGCCGATGCCACTGGGGCGAATCAGGTTGATGTCTTGACGGGTTTCGCCGGAGTGGATCGGCACGGCCAGATCTTTACCCAGAAGCTCGCCGCGCTCGAACAAGCGCTCGGCGCTTTCATTGGCATAAAGCACCATGCCACGCTGATCCACCACCACAATGCCATCGCTGATGGTGGCGAGAATCAACTGAAAATTAGCCAGGTATTCTGTCATGGCAACTCTTCTGGCTGCGCCAGTGAAGCGGGCAGTTGCCCCTTACAAGACGACGGTGCCCGCGCCGTGCCCATTTTCGGCCGTGATGGCCGACAGCACCGAATGCATGCGAGACAGATCGCCGAGCAATTTGAGCACCGGCTCCGGCACTTCGCGCACCAGCATGGGGGTGGCGAAGACATCTTTTTCCAGGGCTTTTTCAGGCATGCCCAGCACCTCCACCACGTTGAGCACCCAAAAGCCAGCCCGGTACGTGGCGGCCAACACGCTGCTGAGCTGATCGACGACCTTTTGAATCTCGGGGTTGACCGACACCACATACAGCGTCAGCGAGATCCGGTGGCTGTCTTTGTTCACATTGCTGAGGCTGCGCACCGAGCGCGCGATGTGCCGTATCTGGGTGGACGACAGCGGCTTGTTGGCCAACTGAAAGGTCATGCCCTCGGCTTGTGCCCGCTTTAAATCGTCAAGATACTCCTGCGAGAAGGCGGTGACGATGTAGATGTTTAACGTGGGGTCCATGGCCAGCAGGCGCCGCATGGTCTCAACGCCATCCATACCCGGCATTTTCAGGTCCAGAAAGATCAAATCCGGACGTTCTGCTTGGGCCATTGCGATGCCCTGCAAACCGTCTTCGGCCACGCGCACCACACAGCCGATCTCGCCCAGCACCAGTTGGAATGAGCCGCGCACGGCCGCGTCATCGTCAATCACCAGAATAGTTTGTGTCATCGTGCTTGTCTCATTCCAACGTGTTTATTTTGGGCAAATGTTAGCCGAAAACAGCAGCCCGACCCTTGCTGGTTGTCGGTACTGATGCTCCCGCCGACCTCTTGCATCAGATGTCGCGACACTGACAAACCCAGTCCGGTGCCTTTGCCAACCGGCTTGGTGGTAAAGAAGGGGTCAAATATTCTTTCGCGAATTTCATCGGAGATGCCGGGCCCGTTGTCACAGACGGACAGGATGACTTGGCCACCTTCAAGCCGGGCGCTGATGGTGATGCGCGGCTGCGTCTGCCCGGCGATGGCATCGCGGGCGTTGAGCAGCACATTCACCAGCACTTGCTGCAGGCTGCCCGCACTGCATTGGATCAGCGGCAGGTCCTGCGGCAAATCAATCTGAACCTGCACGGCGTTTTTTGTCAGCTCACTTTGAAGCAAGTCAACGGTCCTGTTGACCGTTTCTGGCAGGCTACAGCTTTCTTGCTGGCCTGCGTCAGGTCGAACGAATACCAGCATGTTGGATACGATTTTCTTGATCCGATCAATCTCGTGCAGCGCATTGTTCAGCACTTCCTTCGAGCTGGCATCGGTCGCCTTGTCTCTGGCGTGTTCAACGTAATTCATGACACCCATCAAGGGATTGTTGATCTCATGGGCCACACCCCCGACCATGGTGCCCAGCGCCGAAAGCCTTTCGATCTGGATCATGTGCTCGCGATTTTCCAGCTCCTGGCGTTCCCGCTCCAGTCGCAGTGCGTCTTCCTGGCGCAACAGGGCCAGGGCGTGCTGCAGGTCGATGTTGTGCTGCGCCAGCGCGATTTGCTGATCCCGAAAGGGGCGAAAAACCAGCAGGTAAAGAACAGGGGCTTCGATCAGAACCAAAGCCATGACGGCGACCACCGCCCACAAAGAATCGCTTGCCTTGCTGCCCGGCACCGACGCCTGCACAACATTCATGCCCAGATAGATAAACACCTCAGCCGCGATGACCACCAGCACCAGCCGGATGACCACGCCGAGCGGCGTCAGACCTGATTTTTCGAGAAAAATTTTGCCCATCAGCGGCTCCAGATGATTGCTCGAAAATTTATATAAAAACTGGCTGTAGTCCCCGTATTACAAGCATATAGTGCTACCAAATATATAGTAGTCTGCAATTCTTCTGTGGCTGCCGACACGGCACTTTGGAGCTTTCCCGCGTCAAAACAAGGTGCCCAGCGAAGCCGGTGAGAAATCCAGCAACTCGCCTTGGCGACCGTCCCGAATCTTCTGCACCCAATGCGGATCATTGATCAGCGCGCGGCCTACCGCGACCAGATCAAAGTCGCCCCGATCAAGTCGACGCAGCAATTCATCCAGCGCGGCCGGTTTGGACGACTCGCCCCCAAAAGCGGCGATAAATTCGCCCGTCAAACCGACCGATCCGACCGTGATGGTGGGCTTGCCAATCAGCTTCTTGGCCCAACCGGCAAAGTTCAAATCGGAGCCTTCAAATTCGGGCTCCCAGAAGCGCCGCTGCGAGCAGTGAAACATATCGGCACCCGCATCGGCCAGTGGGCGCAGCCAGGCTTCCATCTCCTGCGGCGTTTTGGCCATCTGCACTGAAAAATCCTGCTGCTTCCACTGCGACAAGCGAATGATCACCGGATAGTCGGGGCCGACCGCAGCGCGCACAGCACGCAAAATCTCGGCCGCAAACTGGCCACGCTGCGCCAGCGTGGCTCCGCCATAGCGATCGGTGCGCGCATTGGTGCCGTCCCAGAAGAACTGGTCAATCAGGTAGCCGTGGGCACCGTGTAATTCGACCGCATCAAAGCCCAGCGCCTTGGCGTCTGCCGCGGCACGGGCAAAGGCGGCAATGGTGTCGGCAATGGCAGCGTCGCTCATCGGCTCGCCAAACTGTTTGCCCGGTGACGACAAGCCCGACGGGCTATCGACCGGCCCCGGCGCGACCCAGTCAGAGCGCCGGTTGCGCGCCGCGCCCACATGCCAAAGCTGGGGCGCCATGACGCCACCGGCGCCGTGTACGCCGTCAATCACCTGCTTCCAGGCCGGCAAGGCGTCCGCGCCCCAAAAATGCGGCACCTTGGGATCATTGGCGGCGGATGGGCGATTGACTACCGTGCCCTCGGAAATAATGAGCCCGACGGCGGCCTCAGCACGGCGCCGGTAGTACGCGGCCACCTGGGGCGTGGGAACACCCTGGGGCGAGAACGAGCGCGTCATGGGCGCCATCACGACGCGGTTGGGTAGTTTCAGGGTCTTGACTTGAAACGGGCGAAACAGGGAGTCCACTGACATCAACCATCCTTTGCGTAAGGTTCGCACAAATTTTCATTCTAGGGGTAATGCCGGCTCAAAATCAGCGCAACTGGTCGACCACAGCCAGCACCGGCAGCATCACGCTGGCGCCCAGCTTTTTGGAGCGTTCGCCATTCCAGCCGACCCGCACATCGGGCAGATTGGCGTTGTCCTTGAACGGCATCTCGATGGTCAGGGCCAGACAATCAAAGTTCTGCCCGACCCAGTTAGTCGCCAGCGTCGGGTTGGCCTGCCCGCTCGGCGTTTGGCCGTAGCCTTGCGCGGTCTGGAAATCGGGGCAGGTGGCGAGCCAGGCCGCTTTGAAGCTGTTTTCCAGGGTTTCAAGTCGGGGCGTGTAACCAGGATTGCCTTCGCAGCCGACCACAAAGTTGTAAGGCAAAGCCTCATCACCATGGGCATCCAGACACAGATCGACGCCCACCTGTTGCATCTTCTGGCGCACCAGAAACACTTCAGGCGACTTTTCCAGGCTGGGCGCAGCCCACTCCCGGTTCAGGTTGGCACCCGCCGCATTGGTGCGCAAATTGCCACGCACGGCGCCATCGGGGTTCATGTTCGGCACCACGTAAAACGCACACTTGTCGAGCAGCACGCGTGCCACTGGATCAGCAGGGTCGAGCAAACGCTGCAGAAAACCCTCCACAAACCACTCGGCCATGGCTTCACCGGGATGCTGGCGCGCAATCAGCCAGACTTTCTTTTTTTGCGCCAGCGGCGTTGCAGGGGTGGCATCGGTGATGTGCAGCAGCGTCATGTCGTGGCCATCAAGCGTGCTGCCCAGGCGCTCTTGCGTGACGTGCCCACAGCGCGTCACCGAGGCCATCAAATCCAGATGACGCTCATAGGAATAGGGTTCAAAGTAAGCAAAATAAATGCATTGCGTCTCGGGCGTGAGGTCAAAGGACATGACCTGCCCGTCAAATTGCGTGTCGATGCGAAACCAGCGCTGGCGGTCATAACTGGCCGCCACCCGGTAACCCTGCCAGCCCTTGGGATACGCAGCTTGACCGGCGTTGAGAAAGCGCACGCTCAAAGCCACACCGGCCGCGCCTTGCAATGAAAAATGAAACCACTGCGCGAACGCGCTGGCGTTGTCGCGGCGGATATTGAGTTGAATATCTTGCGGGTCGGCCAGACTCAGCACCTCGATGGCGCCGGCGTCAAACTGCGCTGAAATGTGAAGTGGAGTCATTGCGTTGGCCTGTCAGATAAATTGCAGCGGGGGTGTTATCGGAGGGCCCCCTGCTCCAAACCATCTTGAGATCCCAGCGTGAATCAAGACTCTAGTCGCCCGTCGCTGCATCGGTTGATTTTGACACGGGCGAGTTTGCTCATGGCTGCAACGACGCGTGTCATGGCCCACGGCGCTGCGCCCATGGGCCTGGGCCTTGCCTCAGATCAAGCCGCGAGCCGATGCCAGCAAATAACCCACCAGGCAGGAGGTGGATACACCGATCAGTCCGGGCAATATGAAGCTGTGGTTGATCACATATTTGCCGATGCGGGTGGTGCCGGAGCGGTCAAACTGGATCGCGGCCAGATCACTCGGGTAGGTCGGCAAGATGTAGTAACCATACGAGGCCGCTGCAAAGGCGACGATGTAGCCCGGTGGTACGCCAATGGCCAGCCCGACCGGCACCATGGCGCTGATGGCAGCGGCTTGCGAGTTGACCAATTTGGACACCAGCAGCAAAGCGATGGCGTAAGTCCAGGGTTTCGTTTTGACCAGTTCGGTCAGCACTACCTTGAGTTCTGACAGGTGCGCGTCAAATACGGTGTCGGCCATCCAGGCGATACCAAACACGGCCACCACGGCAATCATGCCGGCGCGAAACACTTCGGTCTTGCCAATGAGGGAGGGGTCGGTCTTGGTAAAGATAATCATCAAGGCACCGGCCAACAGCATGAACATCTGAATGGTGAGCACCATCGACAGCGGCTTGCCGTCTACCAGCGGTCGCACGGCTGGAAAGGCGCCCAGACAGGCCACGATGACGATGGCGCCCAGGAAAATCCACATGGCTGTCCACTGATCCCTGGAGAGGATTTTGCCCATCAATGTGGCGGTTTCACCATAGATGATCTGGCGCTGCTCGGGGTCGGCAATGCGCTTTTGGAATTCCGGGTCATCGTCCAGGTCCTTGCCGCGGAACCAGCTGAAGATACCGATCAACAACACACCGGCGAGCGTGGAGGGAATGGTGATGGACAGCACCTGGATAAAGTCAATGACATGCCCATCCACCGGCGCTTTGGCCAGAAAGGCCACCAATGCCACCACCGCCACCGACACCGGGCTGGCCAGAATACCCATCTGGCTGGAGATGGACGATGCTGCCATCGGGCGCTCGGGCCGGATGTTGTTCTTGATGGCAATGTCGTAAATGATGGGCAGCATGGTGTAGACCACGTGGCCGGTGCCGCACAGAATAGTCAAAAAGCAGGTGGTGAATGGGGCCAGGATCGAGACATACTTGGGATTGCGGCGCAGCATTTTTTCAGCGCCCTTGAGCAGCACTTCCAGCCCGCCGGAGGCTTGCAGCGTGGCCGAGGCGGCCACCACGGCGATGATGGTCAGCATCACGTCCACCGGCGGCTTGCCGGGCTTGAGCCCGAACACAAAGGTCATGATGACGATGCCGATACCGCCCAGCAGACCGAGGGCGACGCCACCCTTGCGCGCGCCATAAAACAGGCAAACGAGGATGACCGCCACTTGCATCAGAATGTCCATGGTTTATCTCTTTAATTGATCAAGACTGAAATGTAATGCGCACATTAGGGTAAACCCCGTTTTTTGAATTGGGTTTTGTTGATTCAAGTCATCCAATCGAATGATTCAGGAGCGCATCAGACGGAGTACTGATAATCCAGCCATGAGTACCACCCAAACCCAGGCAAACACTGCCACCCCTTCTTCTTCTAGCAAGCGCTTCGAATCCCTGGCTCTGAACCCGGCCACGCTGGCCAACCTGCAGCAACTGGGCTACCTGGAGATGACGCCGATTCAGGCTGCCAGTCTGCCCGCTGCGCTGGCGGGCAAGGACCTGATTGCACAAGCCGAAACCGGCAGCGGCAAAACAGCGGCCTTTGCCCTGGCACTGCTGGAGCGCCTGAACCCGCGCCGCTTTGCGGTGCAGGCGCTGGTGCTGTGCCCCACGCGCGAGCTGGCGGACCAGGTCACGATCGAGATTCGCCGCCTGGCGCGTGCGACCGACAACATCAAAGTCGTCACCCTGTGTGGCGGCGTGGCCTTGCGCGGCCAGCGCGCTTCTTTGGAGCAGGGCGCGCACATTGTGGTGGGCACGCCCGGGCGCGTGATGGACCACTTGGCGCGCGAGTATTTGAACCTTGAAGCGCTCAACACGCTGGTGCTCGACGAAGCCGACCGCATGCTCGACATGGGTTTTTTTGAGGACATGGCCACCGTTGCCAAGCAGTGCCCGAAAGAGCGGCAAACCCTGCTGTTTTCGGCCACTTACCCGGAAGGCATCGAGAAACTGGCCAAACAATTCATGCGCGAGCCGCAGAGAGTCCAGGTGGCGGCGCAGCAAACCGAAAGCCTGATCGAGCAACGCTTTTATGAGGTCACGCGGGCCAACCGGTTTGAGGCGGTGGCGCTGCTGCTGAACCACTTTCGACCGATCAGCACGCTGGCCTTTTGCAATACCAAGCAGCAATGCAAAGACCTGGTAACTTACCTGCAAGCGCAGGGCTTCAGCGCGCTGGCGCTGTATGGCGAGCTGGAGCAGCGCGAGCGCGACCAGGTGCTGGCCCAATTTTCCAATCGCAGCGCCTCGGTGCTGGTGGCCACTGATGTGGCCTCACGCGGCCTGGACATCACACAGCTGGAAGCCGTGATCAATGTGGACATCACGCCCGACCCCGAAGTGCATGTGCACCGCATTGGCCGCACCGGGCGCGCCGGTGAGTCGGGCTTGGCATTGAGCCTGGCCAGCATGAATGAAATGGGCTCGGTCGGCAAGATCGAGCAGTATCAAAAGCGTGAGTCGGTTTGGCACAAGCTCGATGAACTCAAACCTACCGGCCAGGGGCCGCTGCTGCCACCGATGGTGACCTTGCAAATTTTGGGTGGCCGCAAGGAAAAAATTCGCCCCGGCGACGTGCTGGGCGCACTGACAGCCGATGCGGGCTACCTGCGCGAGCAGATCGGCAAGATCGTTGTCACCGAATTCACCACCTTTGTGGCGGTGCAGCGCGACATTGCGCTGGCGGCGATGCAGAAGCTCAACGCGGGCAAGGTCAAGGGCAAAAGCGTGAAAGTACGGCTTTTGTAACGATCACCGGGGCCGGCATCGTGTAAGGTAAATGCTGACACGCTTTACAGTCGCTTGCTGACTTCAGTTAATCAAGTGGGCGGCTACAGTTGTCTCAAGCGTCAAAACCATCCCGATGGCGCATTGAACCCACCGGAGCCTCCTGATGAGCAACATTGCACTTGAACTCAATCCCTTCAGCCTGATGATGGAGCCGGAACGCGTGTTGCAAACCATGGAGCGTTCGCAACAACTGCGCGGCCTGCGCCGTCACAAACTGCACCCGCTGGACAAACCGCTGATTCCCTACACCAGTGAGGCGCTGGCCAGCCGTGCCGCGTATGACGAAGAGATTGATGCGCAAGACCGCAAAGCCCAAGCCAGCGCTTTCTTGCTGAACTGAACCGGGTTTTATTTTTCCGCTGCGATGCGCGCGGCCGTGGCGCGCAATTTGTCTTTTTTGCTCGGGCGTTGGCCCTTGATGCCGCCTGCGGAAAGCGCTTGCGGCGTGGTTTCCACGGCGATCATCGGAGCTGCTTGCCTGGTCTCAAACCCCACCACCTGTTCACGCGGCAGGCTCAAGCCCTGACGCTTTTCAATCAAACGCCAATGGGCATCGGTGGCAGCACTGACAAAGCTCAGCGCCACGCCCCGCTCGCCCGCGCGGCCGGTGCGGCCGATACGGTGGATATAGTCCAGCGCCGAGCGCGGCAAATCAAAATTCACCACCACCGGCAATTGCGCGATGTCCAAACCGCGCGCCGCCACATCGGTGGCCACCACCACCTTCAGGCGTGACGCCTTGAAATCAGCCAGCACTTGCGTGCGCTTGCCCTGGCTCAATTCGCCGTGAAACGGTTCGGCGTTGATGCGGGCCTTGCGCAGCTTGTCGGCCACCATCTCGGCGGCGTGTTTGGTGGCGACAAACACCAGCACCCGGCTCCAGTGGTTTTGCGCCATCAGATGGCGCAACAACTGGGTCCGCTGAGCGGCATCCACTTCAATCACCCGCTGCTCAATATCGGTTTGTGTCTGCGGTTCGGACGCGACCTCGATGCGCGCCGGGTCCCGCAGCAGCACTTGCGCCAGCGTCTGCACCGCTTGCGGAAAAGTCGCCGAGAAAAACAGGTTCTGCCGCTGCACTGGCAGCAAGGCCAGGATGCGGTTCAACTCTTCGGCAAAGCCCAGATCGAGCAAACGGTCGGCTTCATCGAGCACCAGCGTCGCAACACCGCTCAAACTGAGCGCATTGTGATCAATCAGGTCCAGCAAACGGCCCGGCGTGGCGACCACGATGTCGGCGCCGCCGCGCAAGCGCAGCATTTGCGGATTGATCGAAACGCCGCCAAAGACGATGGACACCTTCAACGCGCGTGGCAGGTGCTGCGCCAGTTGGCGAATTTCTTCCCCGACCTGGGTGCTGAGCTCGCGCGTGGGCACCAGAATCAGGGCGCGCAGCCGCCGCGGGCTCTGTGGCACAGCGGCTTCGAATTGTTGCAACAGGGGCAAGGCAAACGCCGCCGTCTTGCCCGAGCCGGTTTGCGCCGAAGCCAACAAGTCACGACCTTGCAGCGCTGGCGCGAGGGCTGCCGCCTGAATGGCGGTGGGGGCCTGCCACGCCTTGGCGCTAACAGCACGCAGCAGCGCAGGAGACAAACCGAGTGAAGAAAATGGCATGAGCAGGTGCTTGGTAATGTTGAGGGCGATGGGGATCGGCTCAGTTTAAAGGATATGAAGTTTGCCGAAGCCGCTGGTCGATAGCAGCCGCCGACGGCAGACGGGGCCCTCCAACACACCAGGAATACCAATCAAAACAGGCTCTAGCTTCCGTCCCTATTGCGTAATAAGCTATATATTTAATAGCGGTATTAGCGCAGCCAGGGCGCCAACGCCTGGGCCAACTTTTGCAACAGCGCCGGGTCGGGCAATGGCAGACGCACGCTGGCCTGCCCGGTCACCGGGTCGCGCTCAATCTTGATCGTTGCCAAGGCGGTGCCCTTGCCAGTTACGGCACCTGCGTCCCCAGCGCCACGTGACTGCGCCAAACCCTGCAGCAAGGCCGCGCCCACTTCCAGAATGGCGGCCCAAGGGTCGGTTGCAGTGCCAGTCTCACCCGTTGTGGCGGCATGAATGACGTCACCCACCGCGGCGCTTGGTGCCTCTGCTTGCTCTGCGTCACCCGCTTGACTCGGACCCGCTGGCACAGACCGGGCATCAACCAGCGCGGCTTCTTCACCGGACACCGGCGACGGCGTCATGTCGGCAGCCGGCGCCACATCGGTAACAGCATCCGCCTCCACCTCGCCCACCGCCCCGGTTACCTTCTCCACGCTTTCCATGAACTTGGACAAGCGCGTACCTTGCATGAAGACCTCGGTCTCGCCACCATCAAGCACACCGGCAAACAACTGCTTCTTGAAGGCCAGTACTGACAGCATGCCCTCTTCGATGCTGCCTTGGCCGACAAAGTTGATCACCTGCACGCCGCGCGACTGGCCCATGCGGTGCACCCGGCCGATGCGCTGCTCCAGAACGGCCGGGTTCCACGGCTGGTCCATATTGACCACCACGGCAGCGGCGTGTTGCAGATTCAGCCCGACACCACCGGCGTCAGTCGATAAAAACAGGCGGCAATCCGGGTCGGTGTGAAACTGGTCAATCAAGGCGCCGCGCTTGTCGCCTGGCACGCTGCCGCTGAACAGCACATGACCCCAGTCGCGCTGACCGTCAGCTTGCCCGAGGCGCCGTCTGATCAACTCGTGCGTGCCCAGCCATTGGCTGAAGATCACCGCCTTGGCGGACGGGTCTTGCAGCAATTCGTCCAGCACCTGCATCAGCTCGTCAACCTTGCCACCGTGATCAGTTTCATGGTCGAGCAAAAAAGTGCTGTTGCAGACCATGCGCATGTTTTGCAAGGCACAGTGCAGGCGGCGCTGGTCGGTGTCAGACAGGTAGCCGGTCTTGCGCCAACGCGACACGATACGGCTGACGGTGTCGCCGTTCTCATCATGGTGCACACGCTGCTCAGGGGTGAGCGGCACAAAGATGCGCTTGTCCAGGCGCGCGGGCAGTTGCGTCAGCACCTCGGCCTTGCGTCGGCGCAGCATCACCGGCGCCAAGGTCTGGCCGATGCGGTCCAGCGCGCGGTAGCCAATGACGCGACCGGCGTCGTCGCGCAATTGATGTTCGTCGAGCAGGCGCCAGGTCGGCCCGAGACGCTGCTGATCGACAAACTGGACGATAGAGATCAGTTCTTCGAGCCGGTTCTCCAGCGGCGTGCCGGTCAGCACGATGGCATAGGGGCTGGCAACGCGCTTGAGGGCGCGCGCGGCGATGGTGTTCCAGTTTTTGATGCGCTGCGCCTCATCAGCAATCACCAGGTCCGGAGCCCAGGCGGCGATCAGATCGGCGTCGCGCGCCAGCGCTTCGTAATTGGTGATCTTGCAAAAGGCTTCATCGCCGTATTGCTGCTGACGCGCGCTGCGCAGGCCCCCGATGACCTGCACCTCGCGCTTGGCAAAGCGGGCAAACTCGTTCTTCCACTGGTGCTTGAGCGAGGTCGGGCACACCACCAGCACGCGCTGCACGCCAAAATGGCGCGCAAACAACTCGCTTGCGGCAATCGCCTGAATGGTTTTGCCCAGCCCCATCTCGTCGCCAATCAGGCAGCGCCCGGCGCGCGCGGCAAACAACGCGCCCTCCACCTGATACGGGTAGAGCTTGACCTTGAGCAGCTTGGTCAGCGCCCGGTCGTGAATGCCCTTGGGGTAAGCCTCGGCCAAAGCCTTCTGGCGGCGCTCGCTATCCCGGATTTGGGCCACGAACTGCCAGACATCGTCATAGCAGCGCAACTCATGACCAGCCTGCTGGGCTGATTGCAACAGTCGCTCGATTTGATCTTGCTGCTCTGATCGCAGCGCCCAACGCGCGTCGGCATCAAACAGGACTGCGGCCTGTTTCAGCAGGGCCGCCGGGCAGTCGGTGCCAGAGCGGAAGCGCACCTGGCGCTGGCCCGCGTAGTCGAGCCAGATTTCGCTGTAGGTCGGCTCAAAACCACGATTCAACGCCGCCTTGCCGCCGCGTTTGGCCTGCAGCTTGGCGAGCGTGAATTCAATATGCTTGCAGGTGCCCAGATCGTTGCTGGCGTAGTCCGGGCAGGTGCAAAAATTTTGCCCCGGCGCCTGACCGCGAATCGCCACCCGGTAGTGCGTGCCACTGGCCGGATTGCTGACGGAGAAGTCCGAGAACACCGGGTCTTGCCCCAGGTTTTCCAGGCCAAAGGTCTGCTCCCGCCCAAACTGGCGCCGCAGCGCGGTTTGCCAGTCAGCCACTTCAATCTCCGGCGGGCGGCGCGTGCGCGACAGGCGCGGTTCGGCCGGTTTGGCAGACTTGGCGGGTTTGCCGGGCTTATCTCCCGTCGCCGTCTTGCGCGGGCTGACCGGCTTGGCGCTTTTTGACGCGGGTTTATGTGGGCTTGAAGTTGACATGATGGATGAGCAGGACTGCGGGTGATGGAGAATGCCCGGATTTTCCATCACTTGACTGACTTGCAGACTCGCTGGCACGGTAGCGTCCGCTGGCAGGTTCCATAATCAAGACCCAAGTTAACGGCCCCCTCATGCAAGCACCTACCCTACCCCCTGACATCCGCGTTTTCGAGCGCGGCTGGCTCTCGTCCAACAACATTCTGATGCTTGGCGGCGACGCCTGCGCACTGATTGACAGCGGCTATGTCACCCATGCGCCGCAAACACTCGCGCTGGTGCAGGCGGCGCTGAAGAGTCGCCCGCTCGACGTGCTGGTCAACACCCACCTGCACAGCGACCACTGCGGCGGCAACGCAGCGCTGCAAAGCGCTTACCCGGCGCTCATGACCCATATCCCGCCCGGACAGGCCCGGTTTGTCAGCACCTGGGACCCGCACGCGCTCACCTACACGCCCACCGGGCAGAGTTGCCCACAGTTCCGCTTCGATGCGCTGCTGCTGCCGGGCAGCGAGCTCAGGCTCGGCGACCAGCTGTGGCAGGTGCACGCCGCACCGGGGCACGACCCGCACTCGGTGATTTTGTTTGAACCGGCATCCCGGACCCTGATTTCAGCCGATGCCTTGTGGCAACGCGGCTTTGGCGTGGTGTTCCCGGAGCTCGAAGGGCTGAACGCGTTTGACGCGGTCGGCAAGACCATTGATCTGATTGAGTCGCTGGCGCCCAAGGTGGTGATTCCGGGGCATGGCAGCGCCTTTGACTGTGTCGAACAATCCATTGCCGTGGCGCGCGCGCGCCTGGACAGCTTTGTCACGCAGCCGGCCAAACACATCAGCTACGCCGCCAAAGTGTTGCTGAAGTTCAAGCTGCTCGAAGTTCAAGCCATCGCGTTGGACGACTTCATCGCCTGGGCCTGTGCCACCCCCTATTTCTCAACGATTTTCCAGCGGCATTTCCCAGAACTGGACTTCCCGCACGGGATCGAGCAACTGATTGGGGAATTGGTCAAGTCAGGCGCCGCGTCGCGGGACGGCGTGATGGTTCGCAACGCCGGATGAAAAACGGCACCCGAAGGTGCCGTTCTGGCGGGATCAGCATACTTATGGGCCAAACAGGCCTCTAGCCCCCGTGCCTACTGACTAAGGAGCTACTGTTTATATAGCAGTCAAAAGACACAGGATGCCGGACCAGGTCCGGCATGACGCGAGACAACACTCAGGCCACAGCCTTGGCCGCCGCCTTCACCTTCAGCCGCCAGCCATGCAGCAGCGGCTCGGTGTAGCCACTCGGTTGGCTCAAGCCCTTGAACACCAGATCGCACGCGGCCATGTAGGCCATGCTGGTGTCAAAGTGCCCGGCCATGTTCTTGTACAGCGGGTCACCGGCGTTTTGCTGGTCCACCACCGCCGCCATGCGCTCGAACGTTTCATTGATCTGCGCCGCGCTCGCCACCCCGTGGTGCAGCCAATTGGCCATGTGCTGGCTGCTGATGCGCAGCGTGGCGCGGTCTTCCATCAACGCGACATTGTGAATGTCGGGCACCTTGGAGCAGCCCACGCCCTGGTCGATCCAGCGCACCACGTAGCCCAGAATGCCTTGGGCGTTGTTGTCGAGCTCCTGCTGAATCTCGGCGGCGCTCCAGTTTTTACTGGCCGCCACCGGCACTTGCAGCAGGCCGGTCAGCAGGTTGTTGCGCTCTTTGTCGGCGTTGATTTTTTCCAGCTCTTTTTGCACCTCGCTCACCAGCACCTGGTGGTAGTGCAGCGCGTGCAGCGTGGCGCCGGTCGGGCTGGGCACCCAGGCGGTGTTGGCACCGGCCAGCGGGTGAGCGATCTTTTGCTTGAGCATGTCTTTCATCAGGTCGGGCATGGCCCACATGCCTTTGCCGATCTGCGCCTTGCCGCGCAGGCCGCAGGAGAGGCCGACCAGCACGTTGTTGCGCTCGTAGGCCTGGATCCAGGCGCTGGTTTTCATGTCGCCCTTGCGGATCATGGCGCCGCCCTGCATGGCGCTGTGCATCTCGTCGCCGGTGCGGTCCAGGAAACCGGTGTTGATGAAGGCAACGCGGCTGGCGGCCGCAGCAATGCAGGCTTTGAGGTTGACGCTGGTGCGGCGCTCTTCGTCCATGATGCCGAGCTTGACGGTGCTGTCCGGCAGGCCCAGCAGCTTTTCGACCCGGCCAAAAAGCTCGTTGGCAAAGGCGACTTCCACCGGGCCGTGCATCTTGGGCTTGACGATGTAAACCGAGCCCTTGCGCGAGTTGCGGATGCCATCCTTGGCGCTGCGCTTCAAGTCATGCATGGCGATGGTGGTGGTGACCACGGCGTCCAGAATGCCTTCGGGGATTTCGCGTGTAACGCCTGCCTTGTCGGTGTACAGAATGGCCGGATTCGTCATCAGGTGGCCGACGTTGCGCACAAACATGAGGGAGCGGCCATGCAGCACCACTTGTTTACCCTTGCCCGCGGGCGGGGTATAGATGCGGTCGGCGTTGAGGCCGCGGGTGAAAGTCTTGCTGCCCTTGGTCACGCTCTCGGTCAGGGTGCCTTGCAGGATACCGAGCCAGTTGCTGTAGGCCAGCACTTTATCATCCGCATCGACGGCGGCGATCGAGTCTTCCAGGTCCAGGATGGTCGAGAGCGCGGCCTCTAACACCAAGTCGCAGACACCGGCCGGGTCGCTGGCGCCAATCGGGGTGCTGCGGTTGATGATGATGTCCAGGTGCAGGCCGTTGTGCTGCAGCAGCACCGAGCTCGGTGCTTTGGCGTCGCCCTGAAAGCCAACGAATTGCGCCGGGGTTTGCAGGCTGGTGTTGCTGCCGTCGGCGAGTTTGACGGCGAGCTTGCCGTCCTTGATGCGGTAGCCGACCGAGTCCACATGCGAGCCCTTGCGCAGCGGTGCGGTGCGGTCCAGCACATGGCGCGCGTAGGCAATCACTTTGGCGCCGCGCTTGGGGTTGTAGCCGCCTTTTTTGCCGACTTTTTCACAGCCCTTGGTTTCATCAATCACGTCCGTGCCATACAGCGCGTCGTACAAACTGCCCCAGCGCGAGTTGGCAGCGTTCAGGGCGTAGCGGGCGTTCAGGATCGGCACCACCAGCTGCGGGCCGGCCTGGATGGCCAGCTCGGCATCCACCTGGGTGGTGGTGATGCGGGCTTTCTTGGGCGACGGCACCAGGTAGCCGATCTGCTCCAAAAAGGTGCGGTAGGCGGGCATGCTGTTGGGGGCCGCTGTGTCGCTCATGTTGATCGGGCCGGGGTGGGCAGCGTGCCAGGTATCGAGCTCGGTTTGCAGGCGCTCACGCTCGGCCAGCAGGGCGATGTTTTTGGGGGCCAGATCGGCCACGATGGCGTCAACGCCTTTCCAGAATTTGGCCGGGGCGACGCCGGTGCCGGGCAGCACCTGGGTGTCGATGAACTGCTGCAAAACAGTGGCAATTTGCAGGCGGTGCCTGGTGGTACGTTCGGTCATGGTGGGGTGAGTTCTCAAAAAAAGTTGCTGAATATTGAAGACGTCGACAAGCTGTCAGAGGGGCGATGATACAAAACTGGGCTTACGCGGGAAAAAAGTCCAGCACCGCACGCAGGCTGCTGCCAACGCGCTTGGGCTGTGTGCCGAGCTCTTCAAACGGCAGTTGGTAACGGTTGACCCACAAGGTCTGGTAGCCGTACCAGGTGGCGCCCAGCGCATCCCAGGCGTTGCTGCTGACAAAGACGATTTGCGCGGCTGTGAATCCGGTGGCCTGCTCGCCCAGCGCATAGGCTTGCGGGTGAGTTTTGTAGAGACGGATCGGGTCCACACTGATGACGTGATCCAGCAGGCCCGCAAACCCGGCCGACTGCACCGCAGCGTGCAGCATGGGGGCGTCACCGTTGCTCAAGATGCCGGTCGGGATGCCGCGGCCTTTGAGCTCGCGCAACACCGCCAGGTTCTCCGGGAAGGCGCTTAAATGCTGGTACTGCGCCAGCAGACGCTCGATAGGATCCCCATAGCGAGCCTGAAAATCCGTCTCCAGATTTATGGCAAATTGGCTTGTAGCCCCCGTCGAACAAGCGCTACACGCTACTTTTTTAATAGCATATATCAGGGCCGCACGGGTCAAGGCGCTAAACGGCTGGTAGTGTGCCCCGTGGTTGCTGGTGGTCACGAGCCGGGTGTATTCAATCTGCTTGTCGCGCCACAGCACGCTCAGGGCCTGGCCATGGCCAGGAAATAATTCCTCCGCCAACTGGCCCACGCTGTACACATCAAACAAGGTGCCATAGGCGTCAAAAAGGACGGCGCGGGGCACTGCGGGAATGGATGAACTGTTATTTGTCATGCGTCACTTTATTCCAGTTCAGGGCAACGACCAAAAATAGCCCTCGTTAACGCCGACCGATCACCTTCAGATGTCAGTCGCCGCGTCAAGCATGCGCACGCGCGCTTTCTCGACATGACTGCGCATGGCGTGGCGCGCACCGTCGGCATCATGGCGTTTGATCAGCTCGAAAATCGTGCGGTGCTCATCGAGTGCATCCTGCGTGCGCTGCCAGGGCTTCATTCGGGCCATGTGGCGCCACAGGTTGACCGCGTGGCTGACGTCGTACTCCAGTGACTTGAGCACCCTGACCAGGCGGGGGTTGGCGGTGGCCTGGGCAATGGTTTCATGAAAGCCGTAATCAAAGTGGTGGGCCACGTCGCCGCGTGCGGTGGCCTTTTCGAAGCCAGCCAGCATTTCCTCCATCCGGGCGAGATCGGCCGGCTTGCGGCGCAGCGCCGCCAGATGCGCACATTCAGGTTCGATGACCAGGCGCAGCTCCAGCCCGTGAATGATGTGGCTCATGTCCGTCGCGTACCGGCTGGCCGGAATCACGGGGTCGGGCAGCATCCCGCAGGCGCGTACATAGGTGCCGGAACCGCGTATGGGCTCCACCAGTCTGTCTTGGCGCAGCCGGTCCAGCGCCTGCCTGACGACGGGCCTGGACACCTGGAAAAAGCGCGCCAGTTGCACTTCCGGCGGCAGGCGCGTGTCCGCTGCGAGCTTGCCCGTCATGATCGAATGAAACAGGCTGTCATACACCCGCTCCGCAAAACGTTCATGGCGCACGGGCTCCAGGCCCAGCCCGGGCATGGCGGACGCATTTTCGGCCTGGCCTGGCCCCGATGACCCGGTGGCGGCGTCGGTTTTTGACTGTTTCGACATACGGCGGATTATCGGACGCGGGTCATCCCTTACGCATCGGTCTTTAAATAAGTAATCTAAATTTACATGTTGATTTGCCTGACCGCTTGAAAATGAAACATTGCAAGTCTCCTATTTGTAAATAGAATGGACAACTTTAGTTCCAAGCCTGCCATTTCCTTTAGTCACCGTGCTAGCCCTAACGCTAGTTTGACGCAACCCACAAGAGGCACAGACAAGCATGAAGCAGCACTTCATCAACAACCGCTGGGTATCCCCAGCATCGGGCGAATCCATTCCCGTCATTGACCCGTCTGACGGCCAGATCTTTGAGGCCATTGCGCGCGGCAACACGGCTGACATCGACCAGGCCGTGAGCGCGGCCCGTGCAGCGCATGAAGGCGACTGGGGTCGCTTGAGCGCCGTGGAGCGCGGCCGGCTGATGCAAAAGCTGGCGCAGAAAATGAGCGAGCAGGCGGAAGAGCTGGCCCAGATCGAGGCGCGAGACTGCGGCAAGCCGCTCAAGCAGGCGCGCGCGGATGCGGCGGCGGTGGCCCGCTATTTCGAGTTTTATGCCGGTGCGGCCGACAAGCTGCTTGGCTACACCATTCCCTACCAGAACGGCTACACGGTGCTCACCATCCGCGAGCCGCATGGGGTGACAGGCCACATCATTCCGTGGAACTACCCGATGCAGATTTTCGGCCGCAGCGTCGGCGGGGCCCTCGCTGCCGGCAATGCCTGCGTCGTCAAGCCCGCCGAAGACGCCTGCCTGTCGCTGCTGCGCATTGCGGAGCTTGCCGCTGAAGTGGGCTTTCCCGCGGGTGCGCTCAATATCGTCACCGGCTATGGTCACGAGGTGGGTGATGCACTGGTCAAGCATCCTGGCATCGACCACGTGTCGTTCACCGGCTCGCCAGCCATCGGCAAGGTTGTCGTGCGTGCCGCGGCTGAAAACCACACACCCGTCACGCTGGAGCTGGGCGGCAAGTCACCGCAAATCGTTTTTGCCGATGCCGACTTCGACGCCATGCTGCCGGTGGTGGTCAACGCCATCGTGCAAAACGCCGGCCAGACCTGCTCGGCAGGTAGCCGCCTGCTGGTCGAGCGCAAAGCCTATGAAGAAGTGCTGGCCCGACTGTCCAGGGCCTTTTCGCAATTGCAGGTCGGCCCCTCGAGCATGGACCTCGATTGCGGGCCCTTGATTCGCCAGACCCAGTTGCAGCGCGTCACCGGCTTCCTCGAAGAAGCCGGGCGCGATGGCCTCGCCATTGCGGGCCAGGGACGGATCGTGGCTGATGCGCCAGCATCGGGCTTTTACCAGGCGCCCACGCTGGTGCGTGACGTGCCGCCAGCGCACCGCCTGGCGCAGGAAGAAGTGTTTGGCCCGGTCATTGCCGCCATGCCTTTTGACGATGAAGCCGATGCCGTGAAGCTGGCCAACGGCACCGCCTACGGCCTGGTGTCGAGCATCTGGACGCGCGATGGCGCACGGCAAATGCGGCTGGCGCGCAAGGTCCGCTCCGGCCAGGTGTTCATCAACAACTACGGCGCCGGTGGCGGTGTCGAGCTTCCATTCGGCGGCGTCAAGGCCAGCGGCTATGGCCGCGAGAAAGGCTTTGAGGCGCTCTACGGCTTCACCGTTCTCAAGACGATTGCCATCAAGCACGACTGAACGACGCTTTTACGCTGCCGCCGCAAGCGGTGGCAGCGATCCCCGAATTTCCATTCATTCATCAGGAGACATTTCATGCGCGTTAACAACAAAGTCATCATCGTCACGGGCGCTGGCGGCGGCATCGGCGAGGGTATTGCCAAGCGGCTGGCAGCCGAAGGTGCCAAGGTCGTTGTCAACGACATCAACCGCACGTCGGGCGAAAAGGTCGTGGGCGAAATCACCCAAGCCGGCGGCGCAGCGACTTTCTTCGCAGCCGACGTTACCAAATCGCTCGACATGAAAGCGCTGGTGGAGTTCGCCATGCAGTGTTACGGCAGGCTGGACGTGATGGTCAACAACGCCGGCTGGACGCACCGCAACCGTCCCGCACTGGAAGTCAGCGAAGACGAGTTCGACAAATGCTTCGCGGTGAACATGAAGAGCATTTACCTGTCCACCATTCACGCGGTGCCGGTGTTCCGCGCAAATGGCGGCGGCAGCTTCATCAACATTGCCTCGACGGCGGGCGTGCGTCCGCGCCCGGGACTGACCTGGTACAACGGCTCCAAGGGCGCGGTGATCACCACGTCGAAGTCACTCGCCGCAGAGCTGGGCCCGGACAACATTCGCGTGAACTGCATCAATCCGGTGTTCAACCCCGACACCGGCCTGGCCACCGAGTTTGCCGGCGGTCCACTGGACGATGCGCGCCGTAACAAATTCCTGGCCACGATTCCGCTGGGCCGCTTTTCCACCGCGCTTGACGTGGCCAATGCCGCGCTGTACCTGTCCAGCGACGAAGCCACCTTTATCTCGGGCGTGTGTATTGAAGTTGACGGCGCGCGCTGCGTTTAAGGACAATCCAAGAGGTTTTGTCGCGTTAGCCACTGATTGGAATGATTTGAAATTGAGCATCGGTTTGGTGACGCGTTTGGCTGCACGATGGTCTTGCTCAACGATGTTGTTGAGGTACTTCACTTGCCGAACCATGATCGGAGTTCCGCTGTCAGCCTTGATCTCATCAAGGGCCGCTTTGTTGGCGCCGCTCTTGTCCACATAGCGACCTTCGCAGGAACACCGTTGGTTTGCATGGCTTTGTCAAAGAAGCGCATGGCGCGACAAAACCCCTGAGGGGCCTACCAGCCGCCGCCAAGTGCCTGGATAAGCGCCACGGCCGTTGTTTGACGATCCGCTTGCAGTTTCACCAATGCCCGACGCGCGCTCAAGGCGCTGGCCTGCGCGGTAACGACTTCTGTGTAGCTCACTTGGCCAGCGCGGTAACGGTTGAGCATTTGCGTTTCTGCCTCGTCGGCAGCCTGCGAGGCTTGACGCAGCAGGTCTTGCTGCTGTAGCAGCACGCGGGTACCCGCCAACTGGTCTTCAACATCCTGAAACGCCACCAGCACGGTCTGGCGATATCGCGCCACTGCGGCGTCCTGGGCCGCCTGCGCACCGGCGGCCCGCTCGCGCGTCGCGCCTGCGTTGAACAGCACTTGCGCTGCCGACAAGCCAAGCGACCACAGGCTGCTTGATGCGTTGAACAGATCGGACACACGGCTGGCGCCGAAACCGTAGGAGGCGTTCAAGTTGATGCTGGGATAGAACGCCGACTGCGCAATACCTATCTGTTCGTTCGCAACCGCCACACGCCGCTCTGCGGCGGCAATGTCGGGCCGGCGTTGCAGCAAGGTCGACGGCACGCCGAGCGGTACTTGCGGCACCGAAGCCTTCCACGGCGCAACTGCCAAACTGAAGTCTGCCGAAGCCCGGCCAAGCAACACGGCCATCGCATGCTCGAGTTGTGCACGTTGACGTTCCAGCCCCAGCGCTTCGGCCTGCGCATTGGCCAGCTGCGTTTGCGCCTGCAGCACGTCGGTCTTCGCAGCAACGCCTGCGGCGTAGCGATTTTGCGTGATCTGCAGTGTGCGCTGGTAGCCGTCGATGGTGCTCGCCAGCAGCGCTTGCTGGGCATCGGTCTGGCGGATCGAGAAGTAGTTGGTCGCCAACTCGCCCTGTGCGGAAAGGCGGGCGGAGGCAAGGTCAGCGGCGCTGGCCTGGGCGCTGGCGCTGGCGCTGTCCACGCCACGGCTCAGTCGTCCCCACACATCCGGTTCCCAGCTGCCGCCGATGCTGGTCTGGAAGGTGTTGCCACTGCGCGAACTGCTGGAGCCGCCGCCAGACCGGTCAGCGCTGCCGTTCAAGGTGATCACCGGAAACAAGGAGGCGCGTTGCTCGCGGACCAGCGCGCGGGCCTGGGCATAGGCCGCACTCGCTGCTGCAATATTCTGGTTCGATATGTCGATACCTGCTGCCAGTTCATTGAGCACCGGGTCGTCGAACAACTGCCACCAGGGCCCGCGCTCCAGCGCATCGGCTGGCGCCGCCGGCACCCAGTTTTGCGCTTCCTTGTAAGCAACAGGGGTGGCGGCGGTCGGGCGCTGATAGGTGGGACCAACGGCACAACCGCTCGCCAAAAATGCGAAGGCGGCCGTGGCGAGAAGATGACGCTTGAAGCGCGGGGACTGAGGTAAACGCATGGTGATACTCATTGTGGTCTTGGCTGCACGTCGGGCGCTAAGTCGCTGCTGGTGCGGCTGAGTTGGCGCTCAGTCGGACTGCGACGGCGCAGCTTGTCGAGCAAGATATAGACAACCGGCGTGGTCAGCAAGGTCAGCACCTGGCTCACGACCAGGCCGCCAATGATGGCAATGCCGAGTGGCCGGCGCAGTTCGGCGCCTTCACCAAAGCCAATCGCCAGCGGCAAGGCACCTAGCGCGGCCGCCAGGGTTGTCATCAGGATCGGGCGGAACCGCAGCAGACAGGCTTCGCGCACGGCCTGCGCTGCCGACAAGCCGCGTGAGCGCTCCGCTTCCAGCGCGAAGTCGATGATCAGAATGGCGTTTTTCTTGACGATGCCGAGCAGCAGGAACACGCCGATCAACGCGATGATCGAAAACTCCATCTTGAACAGCAGCAGTGCGAGTACCGCACCGACACCGGCCGATGGCAGCGTCGATATGACGGTGACCGGGTGCACCAGACTTTCATACAGCACGCCGAGCACGATATAGATCACCACCAGCGCCGCCGCGATCAGCAGCGGCTGCTGGTTCTGCGTCTGCTGCGCGCTGAGCGCTGTTCCCTGAAAACTGCCGCGCACATTATTGGGCATGCCGATGTCGGCCTCAGCCTGATACACCGCCGCCTGGCCATCGCTCAAGGTTATGCCATCGGCCAGATTGAAAGAGACGGTGGTGGCCAACTCGGCATCCTGATGGCTGATCGAAGTCGCCGTCGAGCTTTCGGCAAAACGGGAAAAAGCAGACAAGGGCACCATCTTTGTGGCGGCGGGACTCAATGCCTGTCCACTGGATGGATCGCGCAATGCCGGATTGACGATCGTGCTGGCCGTGCTGCTTGTGCTGCCTTTCGCCGGCACATAGACATCTTTCAGCGCTTCGGGGCTGCGGGCAAAGCGCGGTGCGACTTCCATGACGACGTGATACTGGTTGAGTTCACTGTAAATGGTCGCCACTTGACGTTGGCCGAAACCGTCGTACAGCGCATTGTCGACATCGCGCGCCGACAAGCCCAGCCGTGCTGCGCTGTCCCGGTCGATCGTCACGAAAGTTTCGACGCCGTTTTCCTCCTGGTCGGTATCGACATCCGTCAGCGCCGCTTGCCCCTTCATCGCGTCGGCCAGCTTGGTCGCCCACAAGCGCAAATCAGCCAGGTTGTCGCTCTTGAGCGTGTACTGGTAGGTCGAGTTGGTCTGGCGTCCGCCCATGCGGACGTCCTGTACCGTGTTGAGGAACAGGCTCACGCCGGTCACCCGTGCCAGTTGGGGGCGCAAGCGTGAAATCACCGCCTGACCGGCGTCCTTGCGCTCATTCACTGGCTTCAGATTGACGAACATAAACCCGCCACCGGCACGCGAACCGCCGGTGAAGCCAACCACGGTGGCCACCGCCGGGTCACGCTTGATGATGTCCACCAGCTGGCGCAGCTTGCCCTGCATCGCCTGAAAAGAAATGCTTTGATCGGCGCGTATGCCGCCACGGATTTGACCGGTGTCCTGCTGGGGAAAAAATCCTTTCGGCGCTGCGCTAAACAAGTAGACATTCAGGCCGATCACGGCCACCAGGATCAGCATCACCAGCCAGGCGCTGCCGATGGCCCAGTCCAGGCTGATTTCGTAGCCGCGGTGCAGGCGTGCAAAGCCGCGCTCAAACAGGCGCGCCAGCCGTCCTGCTGGTCGGTCGTCCGTTTTTGGCTTGAGCAACCACGCGCACATCATCGGCGTGGTGGTCAGAGATATCACCAAAGAGATAAGCACCGCCGCCGACAACGTGACCGCAAACTCGCGGAACAGGCGTCCGACTTGCCCGCCCATGAACAAGAGCGGGATGAACACGGCCACCAGCGACAGGCTGATCGACAGCACGGTAAATCCGACTTCGCGAGCCCCGAGCAAGGCGGCGTGCATCCGGTCCATGCCAGCCTCAATATGACGACTGGTGTTCTCCAACACCACGATGGCGTCGTCCACCACAAAGCCGGTGGCCACCGTGAGGGCCATCAGGCTCAGATTGTTGAGGCTGTAGCCGAGCAGGTACATGACGCCAAAGGTGCCCAAGAGCGATACCACCGTCGCCACGGCGGGAATGATGGTGGCGCGTGCGCTGCGCAGGAAGGCACTGACCACCAGAACGACCAGAGCGATCGAAATCAGCAGCGTGACTTCGATCTCGTGCAACGATGAACGGATCGAGTTGGTGCTGTCGGATGCCACCTGCAGCAAGACGTCCTGCGGCAGTTGCGCCTGCAGTTCCGGCAGTAGCGCCCGAATGCCGTCCACGACGTCGATGACGTTGGCACCGGGCTGGCGCGTTACCAGCACAATCACGGCGGGTTCGCCATTGAACAGGCCCAGGGTATTGGCATTTTCAACGCCATCGTCCACCTCGGCGACATCCGCCAGGCGGATCGCGGCATTGTTGCGCCAGGCCACCACCAAGTCACGGTAGTCGGCGGCGCTGCGGCCGCCGGTAGCGGTACTGGCCTGCGAATAAATCTGCAGCCGGCGCTCATCGCCTTCGATGGCACCCTTAGGCCGGTTGGCCGCGCCGGCCTGAATCGCAGCCCGCACATCCTCCATGCTGACGCCATAGCGGTTCAAGGCGAACGGCAGCAGTTCGACGCGCACCGCCGGCAAGGAACCGCCGCCGAGTTCGACGTCGCCAACCCCCGGCACCTGGGCCAGCTTTTGCTGCACCAGATTGGAGACTGCGTCGTAAACCTGTCCTGGCGAGCGCGTCTTCGAGGTCAACGCAAGAATCACGATCGGCGCATCCGCCGGATTGGCCTTGCGATACGTCGGGTTGCTGCGCAAGGTGGCGGGCAGGTCGGCGCGCGATGCGTTGATGGCGGCTTGCACTTCGCGCGCCGCGGCATCGATTTTCCGATTGAGGTCGAACTGCAGACTGATGCGGGTCGAGCCGTTGCCGCTTGACGACGTCATTTCGTTGACACCGGCGATTACGCCCAGGCGCCGCTCCAGTGGCGTCGCAACACTGGTCGCCATGGTTTCGGGGCTGGCACCCGGCAGCGAGGCACTGACCGAGATGGTGGGGTAGTCAACCTGCGGCAAGGGCGACACCGGCAGCACAAAGAAGGCCCCGATGCCCGCCAGGGCAATGCCGATGGTCAGCAGAACGGTGGCGACCGGTCGGCGAACGAACGGCTCGGAGAGATTCACGACGCGCTCCTGGCGGACCAGCGCTGCGCCAGCCGGTCGAAGCCAAGGTAGATCACCGGCGTGGTGAAGAGCGTCAGCATCTGGCTGACAATCAGCCCGCCGAAAATCGCCAGACCCAGTGGATGGCGCAACTCGGCGCCCTGGCCCCAACCCAGCATCAGCGGCACGGCCGCGAACAAGGCGGCCAGCGTCGTCATCAGGATCGGCCGGAAACGCAGCATCGCGGCCTGGTGAATGGCCTCGCGCGCCGATTTGCCCTCGTTGCGTTCGGCGTCAATCGCGAAGTCGATCATCATGATCGCGTTCTTTTTCACAATACCGATCAGCAGGATGATGCCGATGATGCCGATCACACCCAGGTCCTGGCCGCTGATCATCAGTGCGAGCAGCGCGCCGACCCCGGCCGACGGCAACGTTGACAGGATGGTCAGCGGATGGATATAGCTTTCATACAGCACGCCCAACACGATATAGACGCAGATCACCGCCGCCAGGATCAGCCACAGCTGGCTGGTCAGTGACGACTGGTAGGCGCCCGCCGCGCCCAGGAATGTCATCGTGACGCTGCTCGGCAAGCCAATGTCGAGGGCCGCCTGACGGATCGCGTCGACCGAAGCGCCCAGCGATATGCCGGGTGCGGTATCGAAGCCGAGTGTGGTGGCCGGGTACTGGGCGACGCGCGTGATCTGGAGCGGCGCTGGTCGTTCGGTGATGGTGGAAATGGCCGACAAGGGCGTGGCTTTGCCGGAGCTGGTGCGAAGTTGCAACTGACCCAGCGACTCGGGTGTGGTCAACAGATTCTGTTGCGCTTCGAGAATCACCCGGTACTGGTTGGTCTCGGTAAAGATGGTGGAGACAATGCGCTGGCCGAAGGCGCTGTAGAGGGCGTCGTCGATGGATGCCGCGCTGATGCCCAGCCGCGAGGCGCTGTCGCGGTCAATGTCGATAAACACGGCCACCCCGGTCGCAGTGGCATCGGACACGACATTGCGCAACTGCGAGAGTCCCTGCAGTCGCTGCAACAACTTGGTGGCCCACTGCACGACGGTGGCGCTGTCGGAACCTTCCAGTGACACCCGGTACTGCGTCGGCCCGGTCTCGGCATCGATGGTCAGGTCCTGGGTTGGCTGCAAATAAATGGTGACGCCCGCAACCTGGCCGACGCGCTGGCGCAGCCGATCCATGGTCTGCTGTTGCGTGCCGCTGCGCACCGGCTTCAGATTGATCAGCATGCGACCGGTGTGCAGCATGGTGTTGTTGGCGGCATCGACGCCAATCAGTGAGCTCAGCGTCGCCACGTCGGGGTCTTCAAGAATGACCTTGGCGGCGGCCTGCTGCAGCTGCGCCATGCGGGCATAGGAGACCGATTGTGCGGTTTCGATGCGCGCTTGCAGCTGGCCGGTGTCTTGCGTTGGAAACAAGCCTTTCGGGATCACCACATAGAGCAGAACGGTCAGCACAAACGTGGCCAGTGCCACCAGCAACGTGGCGGTCTGATGCGCCAGCACCCAGTTCAGCGCGTGGTCGTAGCGGACCATCACGTTTGAGAAGAATCGCTGCAGCTTGCCCTCTTTGCTGTCGTCCTTTGGTGCGCGGCTTTGTAGCCAGCGTGCCGACATCATGGGCACCAGGGTCAACGAGACCACGGCAGAGATCAGGATCGTGATCGCCAGCGTGATGGCAAACTCCCGAAACAGGCGTCCCACCACGTCACTCATGAAGAGCAGCGGGATCAGCACCGCGATCAGCGATGCGGTCAGCGAGATGATCGTAAAGCCGATCTGAGCCGCGCCTTTATAGGCCGCCTCCATCGGTGACTCGCCGTCTTCGATGTAACGTGAGATGTTCTCGATCATCACGATCGCATCGTCGACCACGAACCCGGTCGCAATCGTCAGTGCCATCAGGGTCAGATTGTTCAGGCTGTAGCCAAACAGGTACATCGCGCCACAGGTACCAATCAGTGAGATCGGCACGGCCACGCTGGCGATCAGCGTGGCGCGCGGGCTGCGCAGGAATGCGAAGATGACGAGCACCACCAGCAAGACCGCCAGCGACAGTTCGATTTCCACTTGTTCGACCGAGGCCCGAATACCGGTGGTGCGGTCGCTCAGCACGTCGACCTTGAGCGTCGCGGGCAGCCCGGCCTGCAATTCCGGCAGCCGGGCCTTGATCGCGTCGACGGTGGCAATCACATTCGCGCCGGGCTGGCGCTGCACGTTCAGAATGATGGCCGGCTTCAGACCCGCCCAGGCGCCGAGCTTGACGTTCTCGGCGCTGTCGACGACTTGCGCCACATCCGACAACCGCACCGGCGCGCCATTCTTAAAGGCAACGATCAGACTCTTGTAGTCGGTGGCCGCCAGCAGCTGATCGTTGGCGTTGATAGTGTAGGAGCGGGTCGGCCCGTCGAAGCTGCCCTTGGCGCTGTTGGCATTGGCGGCCGTGATGGCAGTTCGCAGGGTGTCGAGACCGAGACCATAAGACGCCAGCGCCTGGGTATCGGCCTGAATGCGAACCGCCGGGCGCTGGCCGCCGGAGAGCGACACCAGGCCGACGCCGGACACCTGGCTGATCTTCAAGGCCAGCCGCGTGTTGACGATGTTTTGAACTTCGGTCAACGGCAGGGTGTCGGAAGTGACGGCCAGCGTCAGAATTGGCGCATCGGCCGGATTGATTTTGGCGTAGACCGGGGGCGCCGGCAGATCGGCCGGCAGCAAGGAGCCGCCGGCGTTGATCGCAGCCTGTACTTCTTGCTCGGCGACATCGAGCGTTTCTCCCAGACCGAACTGCAAAGTGACGATGGACACGCCCGCCGCACTGGTTGAACTCATGCGTTGCAGGCCCGACATTTGGCCGAACTGGCGCTCCAGTGGCGCGGTGACCGTCTGGCTCATCACCTCCGGACTGCCGCCCGGATAGAGCGTTTGTACCTGGATGGTTGGAAAGTCGACTTGCGGCAGCGCCGACAGTGGCAAGAACTTGAATCCGACAATGCCGGCGAGCACGATCGCCACCATGAGCAGCGCGGTTGCGACCGGCCGCAGGATGAAAGGACGGGACGGACTCATGAAGCAGCTGAAGCCGCCGCCGCAGCCGACGCAGCGGGGCTTGCTCCGCGCTTGCCAGTCCTCTTGCCGGCAGCACCGGCAGCAGCGGGCTTGTCGCCCGGCAGCGTCACTTTGGCGCCATCCTTGAGGCGGTCGGCACCTTCGGTAATGACTTTCTCGCCGACCTGTAGTCCTGAAGTGATTTCGACCTTGTCGACCGTCGCCTGGCCGCGTGTCACCGGCCTCAGCGACGCAGTCCGTTCAGCGGTGTTGAGTACATACACGAAGTCGCCGTTGCTGCCGTGGCGCAGGGCAGTCACGGGCACCATCACACCGCCCTGGATCGTTCGCAACAGCAACTGCACATTGACGAACTGATTCGGGAACAGGGTGAGCTTTGCATTGTCGAACCGCGCCTTGGCCCGTACCGTACCGGTCTGGGTATCGACCTGGTTGTCGAGCGTCGAAAAGCGGCCCGCGTCAAGCGTGTTGGCGCGCGTGCGATCCAGGGCCGTCACCGGCAACACCGCACCGGCGTTAACGCGCGCCTGCACGTCGGGCAGCTGGTCCTGCGGTACCGCGAACTGAACGTCGATCGGGGACACCTGGGTAATCACGACAATGCCGCTGACGTCGTTGGCGCCAACCACGTTACCGACGTCCACCACCCGTAAACCGACCCGGCCACCAATGGGCGCCACAATGCGGCTGTAGCCCAGATTCAGGCGTGCGGTGCCTTCAGCCGCCTGGTCACCAACAACGGTGCCTTCAAGTTGCTTGACCAGGGCCGCCTGCGTATCGACCTCCTGGCGCGCAATCGAGTCTTGCTCCAGCAATGTACGAAAGCGTTGCAAGGTCACCCTGGCGCTATCCAACTGGGCTTCGTCACGCTGACGCTGACCCGACGCTTGCATCAGCGACATTTCGAATTGGCGTGGATCGATGGTCGCGAGCAGTTGGCCGGCCCGTACCATCTGTCCTTCACGAAACAGCACCTGCTTCAAAACGCCGGAGACTTGTGGCCGCACGGTCACGGTGGCCGCAGGGATCACCGTGCCAAGCGCATCCAGTACCACCGGGATGTCAGCCCGCTCGGCTGTCGCCACACCCACGGTGGTTGCAGGTGCGCCTCTGCCCCCGCCGCCCGGACCTGCTGTTCCGGAAGCCGCGTTGGGGTGGGTTAAATTCCAGGCCAACCAGCCCAGTCCACCCAGAACAATCAGCGCAAGCACAGTGCCGATGATCGATGTGCGGCGGCTCGGCCGCCTACGGGGTTCAGAGAGATGTCCGGGTTGGGGTGTTTCGACTCGCGGATCCATTATTTTTCCTTTTATGCCGGGCGGTTCCTGGTCTCGACATCAGCCGTCATTCGTCCGCGCCAATTATCAAGCGCCAGAGTCCGTAATGGTCAACTCACACGGTGCGCTTGACCAAGGACGTCGAAACTCAGTTTAATCAAAAATCCTGCCGCAATAACTGAGAACCCAAAAAATGGTTTTGTCGCGTTGACTGTCAAGCAACCCGCTCAACTGTGCTGAGGGCTTTGACTGAAAAGGGTTGAAGCGAGATGCTGAGCACCAAAGGAATGCGATTCCCAATCGACGTGATTCTGGTGTGCATCCGTTGGTACGCGGCGTATCCGTTGAGCTATCGCCATCGCGAGGAAATGATGCAAGCGCGAGGCGTGTTCGTCGACCATTCTTCGATCAACCGCCGGGCGATTTGGTTTCTGCCAGTGCTTGAGAAAGTCTTTCGTAGACACTGCGCCCAGTGGGAAGGCGCTGGCGCATGGACGAGACGTACGTAAAGGTCAGAGGCGTCTGGAAGTATCTCCACCGCGCGGTAGATAAGCAGGGCAAGACAGTCGACTTCCTGCTGACGGCCAAGCGCGACAAGGCCTCAGCCGTGCGCTTCTTTGACAAAGTCATTGCAAACCAACGGTGTTCCTGCGAAGGTCTCTGTACCGCCACACGGACACCCTCTAGAGATGCCATCTAACGCAACTTAAATCCAGCATTAAGGGACAACCATCATGAACGACAACATCCCCGAACTGAAAATTGAGCGCATGGCCAACGGCCTGATTCTGTTGGAGCAGGACGACAGTGGCAGTCTTGGCCGGGTGACAGCATCAAAATAGTCATGGTGGAGGATGGCGAGACACAGGCTGCCGCCTTGAAGCGTGTAGGCTTGCCGCCTGACACTCGTGGTGTGGGGCACTGCGTTGGACGCTCTGCTGTAGCAATTTTCCAGCGACGCGCCTATGGTGGGCCGATGGAATTTACCGAAAGGATGCTCTGGAAGGCCGGTGCCATATTGATTATGGTGGCCGTTGTTCAGTTTTGGCGCGGGCTTATAGGCCGGCCAGCTCGACTCAGAGCAACATTCCGGCGAACTGGAGGCCATCATTACCAAAATCAACGCCCGGCCACGCAAGGCAATTAGCGCCTATTTGATACAGGATGAAAACGGCCAGCCATTGACGCAGTGTGCCCTGCGCTCACGCTTTGACAAAGCACGCACGCTGGCAAAGGTGGATTTTCAATTCAGGGACATTCGAGCCAAGGCCGCGACAGATACCGGCGACCTGGCGCATTCACAAACTCTGCTGGGGCACAAAAACCGGGATATGACGGAGCACTACGTCAAAGCACGAATGGGCGAGCGAGTAAAGCCATTGCGGTGAAGCGTTACTTATTGTCACGGACATATTCCCAAGCAATTAGGATTGTGAGCGCAGTTTCTGCCACATGGCGCATAGCTTCGTCAAGATCATCGCCAGTAACAACCAATTGCTTGCCCAATGTTTGCTGTTGATCACCCGTCTGATCCAGATATTGGGAATCTACCAAGCCCGCCCTGTGCGCGACAAGGTGTCGCCTGTGCCCAAGCTTCCAAAGTACTTCCGATTCGAGACTAGGCTTAAGTTCTTGCCAGTCATCATGCCCAGGGAAAATTTGAGCAAATAAGATTCTCAGAAAAGCCGGTGAACTAAAGTCCTTGCCATCGGCCAAAATTGCGCCAAGCTTAGTCTCGATATTGAGACCGTGCTTTGCCAGTGAGGAATAAGAAAAAACCTGATTGCCGGAAAATCTTTCCTTTAAAGGGCTCTTTAAAATGAGTTCGTACAAATCATGTCGCTCATTGAGCGCACTCACGAACACATCGCGTGAAAATGTTTCGTAAGCACTCCAGATAAGGATGATCGACTGTTGCTTTAATAGCTTTAGTTGGTCAACCACCTTGTCAGATCGAGTTGCTTTCTCTAGGATGCGCATGCGCATGCCCGATGAATCTTGCTTTAACGATCCGTCCATCACTCTTGCTGCAAGAGTAAAAGGGAACGACAAAAACTGGCGAACTGATCGTAAGTTAGCGATCAGAGTTCCAACTATTTCGTAAAGTGGACTGAGTGATTCATCATTTGTGCTCATTGTCGAATGTACAAATTCCAACTGCTGAATGATTTTTTCACTCAAAGTTGATGGAATCCAGTAATCACGCATCATTGCATGAGCAAAGACAAACTCTGGATCAGAAATTGATTCGCTGCTTTGAGTCATCGACTGTCACACCGAGGAAAATTGTAGAAATCAACGCGCAAATGTAGAAACGCCCCAGAACCCTAAAAGGGCGCTGGGGCGCATCGTTATTGGTGGCCCGGGGCGGAATCGAACCACCGACACAAG
>Ga0209913_1000220_pt1 | contig 57587 bp, 58 predicted proteins | sample PersoiDNA2013203_FD_185805 | JGI IMG/M metagenome (GOLD analysis project Ga0209913, IMG submission 185805) | Permafrost soil microbial communities from the Arctic, to analyse light accelerated degradation of dissolved organic matter (DOM) -... | ecosystem: Environmental > Terrestrial > Soil >...
CTGCAGACCAGCTGCCAACGTTTGGCTGGCATTGTCGACGGTGAGACTGGCTGCGGGCTTGAACATGGCAATGCTTCCTGTAGAGGCGCTCACACGCTTATTTCTTGGTCGTAGAACGTGCGGCCAGCTGCTTGTTCTTGTCGGTCAGGGTCTTGATCAGACCGTCAATGCCATTCTTGGTAATCTCGCTACTGAAGGTACCTTTGTAGGCCTCCACCAACCAGGCGCCCATGACGTTGATATCGTACATTTTCCAACCGGCATCCAGTTTTTCCATGCGATAGCTCAGTTGCACCGGATCGCCATGCGACTGAACCAGTTGCGAACGTACTTCGACGTCGGTATCGCTTGGATCAGCGCGCAAAGGTTTGTATTCGATTTTCTGGTCGCGAACCTGCGACAAGGCGCCGGCATAGGTGTAAATCAACAACGTACGAAATTGCGTGGTGAGCTGCTGTTGCTGCTCCGGCGTTGCCTGACGCCAATAACGTCCAGCCGCCAGCGAAGTCATGCGATCGGAATCGACATAAGGAACGATTTTTTCCTGGACCAAAGAGACGATGCGATTGACGTTGCCGGCCTGAATGTCCTTATCGGCCTTGGCAATATTCAAGACGTCTTCGCTGATGCGCTTGACCAGCATGTCCGGCGCTTCCTCGGCCGACGCTGTCGCGGTGAATGCAAAAGCAGAAGCCGATATGGCTACAGCCATTAATTTAGTAAACATATTCATGATCTATCGATCCATTGATAAAGTGAAGCAAGCACCCGACAAGGCCAGGGCATTTGCTATCCAAACAGGGGGCGGAAAGCCAACATCATGGCATAGTCCGGATTTTCAAGTGAAGCAAGCACATCTTCGCGCCATTAGACCGTCGATTTGCCCTCAATACGGACAAATCGAACGCTTTACGGCTTGGTCGCACCTTCGTTGCTCGGCTCATGATCCTTGACCGCATCCACCTGATCGTCCCCGTCGTGTGCCTTGGCGCCATCGATTTGCGACTGACGGCGCTGTAAGTAGGCATCGCGCACAAAATCATACTTGTCCAACGCAGCATCTTCGAGCAGCGTGGTCGCATCCAGCAATTGCGCGCGCCGGTCAATCATTCGCAGACCGATACCAATGTTACGTACATCTGTCGGCTTTTTGTATGCCCATGGGTCGCCATAGAAATCAACCGCCAGCGCAGCTGTATCACGTACCGTGGAGGGTCCCAGCAACGGCACTACGAAATAAGGTCCGGCACCGACGCCCCACTTGCCCAGCGTCTGACCGAAGTCAGATTTCTGCCGCGGCAAACGCGCTTCAGTACTAATATCGAGCACGCCGCCCAGACCAAAGGTCGTATTAATGGCAACTCGCATGAAGCTCGATACGCCAGCTTCGACGCGACCTTGCATTAACTGGTTCACCGCCGACCACACGTCACCGATATTGCCGAAGAAATTATCAATGCCGGTCTGCACAAATTCAGGCAGCACAAATTTATAGGCCTTGGCGACCGGCTTGAGCGCAACGGTATCGAGTGTGTCATTAAAACTGAACACCGCACGGTTGTAGCTCTCTAGCGGATCGTTGGGATTATTGGATGTAGCACAGCCACTGAGTGCCACAATCAATACCAGCATGCCGATGCGGCTTAGGTATTTCATTTCGAGTCGTCCTTTCCATCGGCAGCCTTGCTATACAAAAACTGACTGATGAGGTTTTCCAGCACAATCGCCGATTGCGTCATTTTTATTCTATCGCCTGCTGCCAGATTATTAACGTCACCACCCGGTTCAATGCCGATATATTGGTCCCCCAGCAAACCAGAGGTCAGGATTTTCGCTGAACTGTCCTTGGGAAACTGAAATTTCTGGTCCAGGTTCATTGTCACCAATGCCTGGAAAGTTTTGTCATCGAAAGTGATCGAGTCGACCCGTCCCACCACTACGCCAGCACTCTTGACTGCCGCGCGCGCCTTGAGTCCGCCGATATTGTCAAACTTGGCCGTCACTGCATAAGTCCGCTGACTCAATGACAACGAGCTCATGTTGCCGGCCTTGAGCGCCAAAAAAACCAGCGCTGCTGCACCCAGCAAGACAAACAAGCCAACCCATACGTCTAATATTTTACGTTGCATACACTGCCATCCTAAATTCAATTGAAGTCCGCCATTCACTTCCTGCACGAACCATTCTGCGCCATTTGCCCGACGCGACCTTAGCTGAACATCAACGCCGTCAGCAAGAAATCCAGTCCCAAGACCAACAGGGAAGCAATTACCACAGTACGCGTCGTGGCACGCGCCACGCCCTCCGGTGTCGGCTTGGCTTCATAACCCTGGTACAAGGCAACGAAGGTTACCGCAATACCGAACACAAAGCTCTTCAACACGCCATTAGCAATATCGTTCCAAACGTCAACACCAGCTTGCATCTGCGACCAGAAACCACCTTCATCGATCCCGATCAACAAGACCCCGACCACATAACCGCCGATGATGCCGACGGCGCTGAAAATCGCTGCCAGCACTGGCATGGCAATAACACCAGCCCAGAAACGTGGTGCAATCACCCGTTGCAAAGGATCCACAGCCATCATTTCCATGGCCGATAACTGCTCACCAGCCTTCATCAGGCCAATTTCCGCCGTCAGAGAAGTCCCTGCACGGCCGGCAAACAGCAAAGCAGTCACGACTGGCCCCAGCTCCCGCGTAAGCGACAATGCCACCAACAGCCCAAGCGCTTGTTCGGAGCCGTATTTATTGAGTGTGTAATAGCCCTGCAAGCCCAAAACGAAACCAACGAACAAGCCAGATACCGCAATGATGACGAGCGAATAATTACCAATGAAGTGAATTTGATCGCTAATCAAACGCGGACGTCGCCACAAACCAGCCGAGGAACGGATCACGGTCCAGAACATGCGCGTAGCGAAACCCATGCCAAGCAGAAATTCACGCAGGGCGCGGCCAATGCCGCCCAAAAAATCAAAAATCATGCTTGTTTTCCCTGACCCAGACCCACATCATCGGCCAACGATCTACCCGGGTAATGGAACGGCACCGGGCCATCACTTTCCGCGTGCACGAACTGTTTGACATAAGGATCCTGCGAAGCGCGCATATCGTCTGGCGTACCTTGAGCAACAATTTTTCCTTGCGACAAAAAATAGACGTAGTCAGCAATGGTAAAAGACTCATGGACATCATGAGAAACCAGAATAGAGGTTGAGCCGAGCGCATCATTGAGCTTGCGAATGAGATTGGCAGTCACTCCCATGGAAATGGGATCGAGCCCGGCGAACGGCTCGTCATACATGATCAGCGCGGGATCGAGTGCAATGGCACGCGCCAGAGCCACACGTCGCGCCATGCCACCGGATATTTCAGACGGCTTGAGTTGTGCGGCATTGCGTAAGCCAACAGCATTGAGTTTGAGCAACACCAGGTCATGGATCAGCTCTTCCGACAAATTGGTATGCTCGCGCAGAGGAAAGGCCACATTGTCGAACACACTCATGTCGGTAAACAAGGCGCCGCCCTGAAACAACATTCCCATCTTGCGACGCAGCAGGTAAAGCTGGCTAGTGGTAAGCGTGGGTACATTCTGACCGTCCACTGCCAGCGTACCGGACTGTGGCTGCAATTGCCCGCCGATCAAACGCAGAATGGTCGTTTTCCCCGAGCCGGAACCGCCCATCACAGCAATCACTTTGCCACGTGGGAAGTCCATGTGGAGACCCGACAGGATCGGGCGCTCTCCATAGCCAAAGTGCAGGTCGCGAATTTCAACAATATTAGGCAAGGCAGATACCAAGGATTCTCCAAAGGCGACATTGTAGAGCAAAAAGAACAATTACTTTTGATCAGCCGATAGGAAGTGTAAATAGAAACCGAGGCAGAATCAGGGATATTTAACCTCTAGAAACAAATCAACAACAGTTTGTCCGACATGCGCAGTCGGATGTGCGTGACGACTGTGAATACTTAGGACCTTGATGGCGCCCGCAGGCGCCAATCTAGCGTAGAACTTATAGTCTGCGGCCCTGACTTGTTACAATACCACTTTTGATTAAGAAAGAATTTTGTCATGAGCCTCAAATGCGGCATCGTGGGCCTGCCCAACGTCGGTAAATCTACCCTTTTCAACGCACTGACAAAGGCAGGCATCCCGGCCGAGAACTATCCGTTCTGTACCATCGAGCCCAATGTCGGCATGGTGGAAGTGCCGGACCCGCGACTGGCGGCACTGGCCGAGATCGTCAAACCAGAACGTATCCTGTCGGCAACTGTTGAATTCGTCGACATCGCCGGCTTGGTCGCGGGCGCCTCCAAAGGCGAAGGCCTGGGCAATCAGTTTTTGTCGCACATCCGCGAAACCGATGCCATCGTCAATGTCGTGCGCTGCTTCGAAGACCCTAACGTGATCCACGTGGCTGGCAAAGTCAGTCCGCTTGACGATATTGCCGTGATCCAGACCGAACTGGCGCTGGCCGATATGAGTACCGTCGAAAAAGCCATTCATCGCGAAAACAAAAAAGCCCGTTCCGGCGACAAGGATGCCACCAAACTGGTGGCATTGCTCGAACGCATCATGCCCGCACTCGATGATGCACAACCGGTGCGCGCACTGGGACTGGACGCCGAAGAAATGGCACTAATCAAGCCGCTGTGCCTGATTACCGCCAAGCCGGCCATGTATGTCGCCAACGTGTCCGACTCCGGCTTTATCAATAATCCCTTGCTGGATCTGCTGACAGCCTATGCCAAGGAGCAAAACGCGCCGATCGTGGCAATTTGCGCCTCGATAGAAGCGGAAATCGCCGACCTCGACGATGCCGACAAAGAAGATTTCCTGACCGACATGGGCATGCAGGAACCTGGCCTGGATCGCCTCATCCGCGCCGCCTTCAAATTGCTCGGCCTGCAAACCTATTTCACCGCGGGCGTCAAGGAAGTGCGCGCCTGGACCGTTCCAGTGGGTGCCACCGGCCCGCAAGCCGCTGGCGTGATCCATACCGATTTTGAACGTGGCTTCATCCGCGCCCAGACCATCGCCTACGAAGATTTCATCGCTTACAAGGGTGAAACTGGAGCCAAGGAAGCTGGCAAGATGCGCGCCGAAGGCAAGGAATACGTCGTCAAGGATGGTGACGTGCTGAACTTCCTGTTCAACGTCTGACCAACAAGCAGAGCTGCATGAGCAATAAGAAAAAAAATCCTGCTGCCACGACCGGTGTCGCCACGCACGACACCGGTCTTGCCGAGATACGTCCTGGCCAGTCCATTGAGCTACTCAAAGAGCTGCACATTCTCACGCGCGACGGCAAACTTAACCAGGATAGCCGCCGCAAGCTCAAGCAGGTCTATCACCTGTACCAGTTCATCGAACCACTGTTGCAAGAACTGCACGCCGCACAGCCGGGCTTGCAATTGGTCGATCATGGTGCCGGCAAGTCCTACCTTGGCTTCATTCTCTACGATCTGTTTTTCAAGTCACTGGAAGGTGCTGCACATATTTACGGCATCGAGACACGCGAAGAGTTGGTACAAAAATCGACTGCACTAGCACAACGATTGGGCTTTCCCGGCATGTCCTTCCTCAACCTGTCGGTGGCTGACTCTACAGATTCGACAGCGTTGCCGGCGGCAATTGACGTCGTCACCGCGTTGCACGCTTGCGACACTGCCACGGATGACGCCATCCAGTTTGCCCTGAAAAAACAGGCCAAGCTGATCGTGCTGGTGCCTTGCTGCCAAGCCGAAGTCGCCTCGGTTCTCAATCGCAACAAAGGCAAATCGCTGGGACGCACCTCTTTGACGGAACTATGGCGCCATCCGCTGCACACCCGCGAATTTGGCAGCCAGGTCACCAATGTGTTGCGTTGTTTGCAACTGGAAGCCCATGGTTACCAGGTCAGCGTCACCGAGCTGGTCGGCTGGGAACATTCGATGAAAAACGAATTGATCATTGCCCGCTACAAGGACCTGCCGCGCAAACGCCCGTCCGAAAGACTGCAGGAAGTACTGCAATCGCTCGGCCTGGAAGAGATGCAGGAACGTTTTTTCAGCACATGCAGCCTGTGAAAAATTTATGCAACAAGCATCTTGACGCCAGCAGCACTATGCGTGTCACTGTGATGGTAAGCTTGTGCGCTTGCTATAGGTTCGCCGTTTATGGCACAGTACAGAGCAATAAGGGGGCGTCAGTATGATGGTCTGACGTCGGGGTTAGCGGTTGTAACACCGGGACAACATGAATAGCGCTGTCGATACCAATGCACTGATTGAAGAAAATCAACAGTTGCATGCCGAAATGCAAGACTTGCTTGAGCAAGCACACATCAATCAGCAGATCATGCAACGTCATCAGGCATTCGACTTGCGACTGATCGGTGCCAGCGATTTCCGAGAACTGATCGAGACGGTATCGCGCTTCATGCCGCAGACCTTCAGCCTGGAAATTGTCACGCTGACATTAATCGACTTCGACTTCGATATTCGCCGCATTCTCCATGAACTACAAATCGGCCTGGATGAATACCAGAATCTATTGTTTTTGACCGAAAAACATGCACTACCGTTGACACGAAAACCAACCCTCGGCCCTTACGTCGCCGCCAAGCATCAAACCCTGTTCCCCCATTACCAGCCAGCCAGCGTTGCCATCCTGCCGCTGACACGCCATCAGAAGCAGATCGGCTATCTAGCCTTGGGCAGCGCCCATGAAGAACGCTTCACCGGCAATTTAGCAACGGACTTCATCGAAAGACTGGCCTCAGTGGTTGCCATCTGCCTGGAAAACGTCATCAACAATGAACGCCTCAAGCACATTGGATTGACCGACCCGCTCACCGGCGTCAACAACCGCCGCTACATTGAACAGCGCATGCTCGAAGAGGTCGGCCGTGCCCAGCGCGAACGATCGGCGCTATCCTGTCTTTACATCGACATCGATCACTTCAAGCGCGTCAATGACCAGTTTGGCCACCAGAGCGGTGATGAAGTGTTGCGCGAAGTGGCTGCACGCATCAAGAAAGAGTTGCGTCTGAGCGACTCCATGGGCCGTTTTGGCGGCGAAGAGTTTGTCGTCTTGTTGGTGCAGGCCACCTTGCTGGATGCTGCCCGCATTGCCGAGCGCATCCGCGCCAGCGTCGCCCTCAAGCCGATTACGATCGCCGCCAACGAGACCAGAGAAAATGCCTCACTGCAGATCACCGTCTCCATCGGCGCCGCTGCGCAAACGCCGCCCGACAGCACCATCCCGGCTGACATAGCCTGTGCCAGACTGGTGGCGCAAGCCGACAAGGCACTTTATCGCGCCAAGGAAAGCGGCCGCAACCGGGTCGTACTGGGGAAAAAATAATCTGCTTGTCAGGCCGCTAAATAACGAAGAAACCATGTGTGCCGTCACGCCCCAGCTGCTCAACCAAACCGAACTCCCAATCGAGATAGGCTTGCATGGCTGAGGCCGGGTTATCGGTGCCTTCGTAGGGGCGTCGATAACGATCAATACGCGGCGATGCCAGCGCTGTCTCGCCACTTTGCAGCGGCAGTCCGGCAGCCTTCCAGGCAGCATTGCCGCCCTCCAGCAAAAATACCGGTTTATCACTCAATGCCGCCACCTCGGTGATGGCATAGGCAGCCAACAAGCTGCTGCCGCAAGTCAGTACATAGCGCGCGGCATCCGGCAACGCTGACCATGCCTGCTGCAACTGTGAGCGCAGCACATAGTGAGCGCCGGGAATATGTTCTCTGACGTAATTGACACTGGCCGAAAAATCCAACACGACCGTTGCCCCTGCGCCTGATTCTTGCAGCCACGCGGCTAATGTTGCCGGGGAGATTTGGTCAGCTTGCGGCGCTGGCGGCAGCGACCGGCCGACCGGTCCTGATAGCTTGAAATGCTTAGCTTCAAGCCCGTCCAGCGCATACACTTCCCACCCCATTTGTGCCAACCAGGAGGCCGTCATGTTGGCGCGCACGCCATCGTCGTCGAGCAACACGATACGAGCACCACGCACCGGAGCATTGGATTCGGTTTCCTGCACCAGTTGTCCGCCCGGCGCACTCAGAAATCCACTGACATGCGCGCTTTCATATTCTTGCGGTGTCCGCACATCGAATAAATAGGTCGTGCGTTTGGCATCCTTGCGCAAATCCTGCAATCCATCCCAAGCCAAACGTTTGACACCGGCTCGATCGGCCACGTTTCGAGCCGCAACGGCGGCCTGGTGCCCATCATCGGCGCTGACGGCAACGGAAAACCGGCGACTACTTCCATGTTCGAGCTGCTGCCCCGCCAAGGTCCAGCCTATAGTGCCATTGCGCAGTGCATGCACTTGATTGGGAATGCCTGCATTGACCAACGATTGGGTGCCGATGATGCTACGGGTGCGACCGGCGCAATTGACGATGACACGCGTATGCGGATCCGGTGCCAGGGCACGTACACGCAAGGCTAATTCTGCTCCCGGCACACTCACCGAGCCTGGGATGTTCATATTCTGGTATTCGTCAAAACGACGCGCATCCAGCACCACCAGATCGGCCTCGCTATCGAGTAGAGCCTGAACTTCCTGCGCCGATAAGGAAGGTGTATGACGGCAGCTTTCGACCAATTCGCCGAAAGCCTTACTGGGCACATTGACATCCTGAAACAGCTCGCCACCGTCAGCCTGCCAGCCGCTAATGCCGCCGGCAAGAATTGCCACATCGCTGTAGCCCAGCGCAGACAAACGTGCCGCCGCAGTTGCAGCCAAACCCTCGCCATCATCGAGCACGACGATGGCGGTGTCGCAACGCGGAATCCGCGCGTAGACCAATAGCTCCAGCTGCGACAACGGCAGGTTGGCGGCAAACAAGGGGTGCGCAATGGCATGTGGCGCTTCTTCACGCACATCGAGCAAGGCGATTTCCTGACGCGCCAGCAACGCTGCACGAATCTGTTCGTAACTACGCGTTGCCAATCCGGCAATCGTGGCGCTCATACTGTTTTGCCTTCCTGAGACAAGTCCCAGATATTCGGTAAGGTGGTATTGGAGTATCCGGAGATAAATTCTTTGCGTGTGCCATCTGGCAGATAGACCGCGCGGCGCACTGCGCCAATGTTGGCACCATAGACATGGATGCTGATCGAGACACGATCGTCGTAGGCATTGCGTACTCGATGGATATCGTCCAGTTCATCAATCTGTGGCGACACTGCCTCGACCGCACCTGGTAACAGCCGTACCGACTCACCATGTGGTGCCAGCACACCATCGTGCCAGCGATAGGATTGTGCATCCTCAGCGCCGCGCAACATGCCAATCAGGCCCCATACGGTGTGGTCATGTATTGGCGTTTTCTGCCCTGGGCCCCAAACAAAACTGACCACCGAAAAACGCTCAGATGAATCCACATGCAACAAATACTGGCGATAGCGCTCGGGATCCGGCTGTGCATAGGCTGCGGGCAACCAGTCGTCGACGGCAACGAGCGCACCCAGCAGTTGTGAACCTTGTTTAATCAGCGCGGTTTCGTCTAGCCCCCTCTCAAGCAAGGCGGCAAAAGACGTGACAAAGCTGCGCAAGCGCTGGTGACCATTAGCAAGGGCAAATTGACTGGACATGGTATCGACTGATTAGATAATGTCAGCCATGATACCGCGCCAGAGAAGGCGGGCTGAAATACCAAATTTCTCTAAACAAGCAGATTTTTGGCATGCACTCGCGCAGCTTCAACGCTTGGCCGTGGCCTGCAGACTTTCGTATTTGATCAATAGCTGTTCGTTGGACTCGCGCCATGCGGGATTGAACGGGATGCAACTGACCGGACACACTTGCTGACATTGCGGTTCATCAAAATGCCCGACGCATTCAGTGCATTTGTGCGGATCGATTTCGTAGATCTGCGGCCCCATGTAAATCGCTTCGTTCGGGCACTCGGGCTCGCAGACGTCGCAGTTAATGCAATCATCAGTGATCATCAGTGCCATAAAAACTCCGCTTTCTATTCATGTCGCCGGGTTGCCCACCGCCCAGCGATGGCATATCCATCATGTCGACAGGCAACGCCTTGATTACAAATCCATCTTGGCCATTTTTTCCTTGAGCCATTTTTCGACTGAAGGAAAGACGAACTTCGATACATCACCACCCAGCAAGGCAATTTCACGCACGATAGTGCCCGATATGAACTGATATTGATCCGACGGAGTCAGAAACAAGGTTTCCACGTCAGGCAACAAGTAGCGATTCATGCCGGCCATCTGAAATTCATATTCAAAATCAGACACCGCACGCAGGCCGCGCACAATCACGCGAGCGTTGTTTTGCCGCACGAAGTCTTTGAGCAGGCCGGAAAAACTTTCCACCTGGACATTCGGATAATGCCCTAACACTTCATTGGCAATCGACAGGCGTTCCTCAAGGGAAAAAAACGGCTTCTTGTTTTTACTGTCCGCCACACCGACAACCAACCTGTCAAACAATCCAGACGCACGTCGCACCAAATCTTCGTGGCCACGCGTCAGTGGATCAAATGTTCCTGGATAAACTGCTGTTACCATCAGGGTATCTCCTCCCAGCTAAGCAATCGGAAGGCGCATTATGCCTGAGAGCCGCTATTTTTGCGCCGCAATAAATGATAAAAAACCATGCCAGCCTTATCGGCCCTGACGATGTCCCATGGCGCCATCCAGGCCGGTGCATCATGGCCCTCCAGCGCATGCTCCGATTCGACATAAACCAGCCCCTCAGGCACAAGTAATTGTTGGCACAGTGGCATGATTTTGGCGAGCCAATTCTGATGATACGGCGGGTCAGCAAAAATCAGGTTGCAGCGCGACGTCGTACCGGCGCGCTCTATCATGCCTTGCAACAGCGCCAGGGCATCGCCACGCTGGATTTCGACCTGGGTCGCCTGCAGTTTGTCTTTATTCGCCTGCAACTGATGCACGGCCGCGCCATGCTGCTCCACCATCGCCACGCGGGCAGCACCGCGACTGGCCGCTTCGAAACCGAGTGCACCGGTGCCGGCAAACAGATCGACGCAGTCAATGGCATCCCATTGTGCATCAATCAAATGCGTGATCCAGTTGAATACCGTCTCGCGCACCCGGTCCGGTGTCGGCCGCAATCCTTCCGCCTCCAGCACCGGCAGCGGCGTGCGCTTCCACAGCCCGCCAATGATGCGCACCTGATGTGGTGCTCGGCTCGCCGAAGGCGACGAAGATGCGTGTTTTCTTGCAGTTCTACTCATGATTTATTTCACCTCGGCGACGGCTTGGCCGACGACCACTGTAGTCAGTTGCTGGAGTACGATCTTGCGTTTGAATGCCGCCCTGATTTGCGCCACACTCACCTTGCCAATATTGCTAGTCCACATATCAAGATAATTGAGTGGTAACTGGTAATAGCCGATTACCGCCAGGTTATCAAGGATCTTGCGATTATTGTCGATGCGCAACGCAAACCCGCCGATCAGATTATCCTTGGCAGCCTTGAGCTCGGTGGCACTCGGACCGTCGCGCAGAAAGTCTTCCAGGGTTTTGCGCACCACCGCTAGCGCTTCATCAGTTTGCTCCTGCTTGGTCTGCAAGCCAATTTGAAACGGCCCCGCTTGCGCCAGTGGTGAAAAATTACTGTACACACTGTAGGTCAGTGCGCGTTTTTCGCGTACCTCATTGGTCAGCCGCGAGACGAAGCCACCACCACCGAGAATGTAGTTACCCACCGTCAGGGCAAAGAAATCCGGGTCGCCACGAACCAGGGCGGGCATGCCGATGAGAATATGTGATTGCGAGGCGGGATGCGCAATCCGTAACTCTGCGGCAGCAGCGACGCTCACCTCCGGCAACACTGGCAATGCAGACCCCTGCGGTAGTTGCACGGTCAGTTGCTGGGCTATCTGATCGGCCTGAGTACGCGTGATGTCGCCGATCATGGCAATGACCGCGCGATTGGCCACATAGTGCAGACGATGAAATTTGAGCAGATCGTCACGACTGATGGCCGTCAGTGACTCTGTCGTTTCCTGGCGCGCGTAGGGATGGTCTGCGTACAATGCCGTCCAGAACGCCCTCGCCGCAATTTGCTCCGGCTTGGTTTCGGCTTCCTTGATATTGGCAATGGTGAGCGCCTGCTCACGCGCAAATATCTGTGCCGGAAAACTCGGTTGCGCCAATACTCGCGCCAGCAACGCCAGCGCAGCTTCACGTTCGGGCTCGCTTGACAACATGCGCAAGGTAATCCCGGCACGATCCATGTTCGCGCCACCGCCGCGCTGCGCTGCGACATCGGCCAGACCATCGAGAATCTGCGCCTCGTTCAGAGCTGGTGCAATGCCACTGGCGGCAACCCCACGCGTGAGCATGAGGTTCGTCAGCGACGCCGTACCAGCCAGGCCGACTGGGTCACGGCGTGCGCCGGCATCGAATTCGATACTCAGATCAAGCATCGCAATGGCATGGTTTTCGACAAACAGCACGCGCGCACCGTTGGTCAACGTCCACGACTGGATCTGCAAGGCAGCCTCAGCCTGTAACGGCAACATGGCAAGACAGCATGACGCCATGAAGGCAGCGCACAGCAGCAAATATCTCTTCATTTCAATGCTTCATAAAATACAACGTGAGTCATCCGGCCTGCCCAGGCGCGCCGCCATTGACCCAGGAAATAATGCTCTGCCACTGCTCGATGTCACGCTGTACTCGCGAAGGTGCAACGTCCCATAAGGTCAAACCATGTGCCGCCAATTGCACATAATTTTGCGTATCACGCAGATAACTCAGCACAGGCAGCTTCAATCCTTCGATAAAGCGATGCAATTGATCGGCCGAGCGGGTGCGTGCATCGACCCGCATGCCGACAATGCCAACCTGGATCTGTCCTTGCCGCACGGCTTGCTCTTCTGCCAGGCGCAGCAAAAAATCCTGGGTCGCCAGAATATCGAAAATCGACGGCTGCAGTGGCACCACCACTTTATCGGCAATCTTGAAGACATCATTGAGACGCCAACCGTGCAAACCTGCCGGCGTATCCAGTACAACATGACTGGTACCTTTAGGCGGCCGCGCGATGTAGTCTTCGCTGACGTCCCAGGTCACAATCGGCGAGGCTTGTGGCGGCCGCAGTTTGAGCCAGGCACGCGCTGACTGCTGACGATCAATATCGCCCAGCAAGACTGCGTGTCCACGACTGGCGAAGTACCCGGCCAGATTGGTGGAAAGAGTGCTTTTACCTACGCCGCCTTTAGGGTTGGCAACGACGATCACCGGCATGTTTTTCCTCCATGAAGTGGCAGCATAATCAACACAGTCGAATCTCCCAGACTCAGCGCAACATCGCTGGCAATGGTGAAAACTTTCGCCCAGCCAGAGGCAAAGGGACCAGTGTTGCTACCGTAAGTCCGTCGTCACCGAAATATTTCTGTGCCACAGCCTGCACCTGTTGTGGCGTTACCGCTTTGAGCTTTTCAACAATGCGATCCGCATTCTTGTGTGAAAGTCCAGCCATTTCCATGACGCCAATTTCCATGGCCTGACCAAAAATCGAATCCCGCTTATAGATCTGCGCCGCAATCAATTGCGTTTTCACGCGCTGCAATTCCTGCTCGGCAACACCATCTCTGGCAATGCGTTCCACTTCCGCACGCAGCAGTTTTTCCAGCTCAACGGTGGTGGTCCCCGCCGCCGGACTGCCTTCCAGCGTAAACAGTGTGGGACCGCGCACGATGTCGTCATAATTGGCACCGACGCTATTGGCAACCTTATCGGTACGTACCAGCTTGTCATCAAGACGTGCGTTGTCATACCCATCGAGTACGGCCGACAGGACGTCCAGGGCATAGGCTTCCTGATCGTTTTCCACATCCCGCAGGGCGGGCGTCTTGAAAGCCAGGATCACGTAGGAATTTTCCGCCGGCGCCTTGACGGTCACGCGGCGCATGCCACGTTGTACGGGCTCGTTTTGCGGTTTGCCGCGGATGATATTTTTGGCTGGAATCGGGCCAAAATACTTTTCGGCCAGCGCCACCACTCGCGCCGCATCAACATCGCCGCTGACCACCAGCGTGGCATTGTTGGGGGCGTACCAGCGCTGGTACCAGGCCTGAATGTCGGCGATGCTCATGTGCTGCAGGTCGTCCATCCATCCCACCACCGGATGATGATAAGGATGGGCAACAAAGGCTGTGGCGTTGAGCGCTTCATTCATCAGCCCTTGCGACTGATCGTCAGTACGCCAGCGGCGCTCTTCCATGACGATCCGGATTTCCTTCGCAAATTCATTCTTGTCGAATTGCAAATTGCGCATGCGATCGGCCTCCAGCGCCATCACTGCTTCCAGCCTGGATTGCTCAACTTGCTGAAAATACGCTGTGTAGTCGCGATTGGTGAAGGCATTTTCGCGCCCCCCAAGTTCAGCGACACGGCGGCTGAATTCTCCGGTTTTATGCGTTTTGGTGCCCTTGAACATCATGTGTTCCAGAGCATGAGCAACGCCTGTGGTGCCGTTACTCTCATCAATCGAGCCGACCTTGTACCAGACCATCTGCACCGCGGTGGGCGCACGATGATCTTCCTTGACAATGATTTTCATACCATTGCCAAGCACGAACTCCGCTGCCTGCGGCGCCGCTTGCGCTGGTACTGCCTGCCCTTGAGCAGACAAGCACGCACACAACAATACGTTCGACAAGATTGTTCTGATCTTCAAATTCATGGGCGATGCTCTGATAGAATGCAGGGACCGGCCTGGTACGTTGAGATTGCGCTGCATACCGGACTTGCCGGACACGCCAGACCTGACGGATGGCCAATTGTACCTTGATCGTTGCGCTTGCCCGCGAGGAAAAGGCCTCCCCAGATACCAAGCTACCTTAGACAGAGCCAGCCAAGCAACCGATGTTTAGTTTCTTCAAGAAAAAACCCCAGCCTGAATTCATCGTCACCCCAGAGGCCGAGCCGACACCATTACCGGTGGCAGCCGCCCCTACAGAAGAGATCGTTGCCGCCACACCGCCCTCAGTCGAGGCCAAACGTTCCTGGCTGACGCGACTCAAGAACGGCCTGTCCAAAACGTCCAGCAATCTCACCACTCTGTTTATCGGCGCCAAGATCGGCGACGAGCTGTATGAAGAGCTGGAATCGGCGCTACTAGTCTCCGATGCCGGCGTGGAAGCGACTCAGTTCTTGCTGGATGCCCTCAAGAAAAAGGTCAGAGATGAAAAACTGACCGAGGCCGAACAAGTCCGCAAAGCCTTACGGCAACTGCTTCTAGAACTGCTACAGCCGTTGCAGAAGCCATTGGTGCTAGGCCGCCATCAGCCTTTGGTGATCATGATTGCCGGTGTCAACGGCGCCGGCAAAACTACTACCATTGGCAAACTCGCCAAACATTTGCAAGCCCATCAGCAATCGGTACTGCTGGCCGCCGGCGACACTTTCCGCGCAGCCGCCCGCGAGCAATTGACCATCTGGGGCGAACGCAACAACATCACGGTGATATCGCAAGAGTCCGGCGACCCGGCAGCGGTCGCTTTTGACGCCGTCCATTCGGCACAGGCGCGTGGCACCAATGTGGTCATGATAGACACCGCCGGCCGCTTGCCCACACAATTGCACCTGATGGATGAACTCAAGAAGATCAAACGGGTGATCGCCAAAGGTATGGAATCAGCGCCGCATGAAGTGCTGCTGGTCATTGATGGCAATACCGGCCAAAATGCCTTGTCGCAAGTCAAAGCATTTGATGATGCACTGGGCCTGACCGGTCTGGTGGTGACCAAGCTGGACGGCACTGCCAAAGGCGGCATCCTTGCGGCAATTGCCAAAACCCGACCAATACCGCTGTACTTCATCGGTGTCGGCGAGCAAATTGACGATCTGCAAGCCTTCAATGCAGAAGAATTCGTCGATGCCTTACTGAACTGACGACTGAGCTAACAAGAATAAGGCCGATAACCGACAATGATTGAATTTGCCAAGGTCTCCAAACAATATTCGCGCGACGTGTTTGCCCTGCGCGATATCTCCTTGTCCGTGCGCAAAGGCGAATTTTTGTTTCTCGCCGGACCATCCGGCGCCGGCAAGTCGACGGTATTGAAAATGATTGCGGCGATCGAACGCCCCAGCAGCGGCACCCTGACGGTCAGTGGTCAAAATATCAATACCATCCGCTCATCCGGCATGCCCTATCTGCGCCGCAATCTGGGCTTGATTTTTCAGCAACAACGTCTGTTGCATGATCGCAGTATTCTGGCCAACGTGATGCTGCCTCTGGTGGTCACTGGCGCCGCGCGCTCCGACGCCGAAAAACGCGCACGCGCCGCGCTCGACAAGGTTGATCTGCTCGACAAGGCCAATGCTGAACCGCAAGAACTGTCGGGCGGCGAACAGCAGCGCGTGGCAATCGCCCGCGCCATTGTCAACCGGCCGCAGATCATCCTGGCCGATGAGCCAACCGCCAATCTTGATCGCGACAACGCCAACAAAGTACTGGCTGCACTCAAGTCGTTCCATGGCGTCGGTGTGACCTGCCTGATTTCGACCCATGATGACCAATACCTGACTGGCGCCGAACGCATTATCTATCTCGACCACGGCCGCATTGTCGATGGCTGGCGCGACAGCGCCAACAACCCGCTGAGGGCTGCACGATGAACTGGCTGCGCCAACATTTTTTTGCGCTGGGTGACGCCTTTACCCACCTACTGCGCTCGCCGGGCAACTTCATCCTTAATGTACTGGTGGTATCCATCGCGCTGGCCTTGCCGTTCGCCGGCTTGACGGTACTGCAAAATGTGCGGCCGGTATCGGAACAACTCGCTGTCGAACCCGAAATCAGCATTTTCCTGAAAATGGATGTCAGCCGCGACAAGGCCATTGCGCTTGAAGGCATCATCCGCACGATCCTCAAGGACTACAGCAGTAACGCCCGCATCGAATTTATTCCTCGCGAAAAGGCCTTCGACTCGCTCAAGACCAAGACCGGCCTCAACGACGTTCTCGCGACCTTGGGTGAAAATCCGTTGCCGGACAGCTATGTTTTGAAAATGTCCGGCTTCGAAAATGCCATGGATGCCGGCCGGATTGACGATATCGCACAAAAACTGCAAGCCATGCCGGGCATTGATACGGTCCAGATCGATTCGGCCTGGGTCAAGCGGCTGGCGGCCTTGCTACGCATATTGCGACTGGTATTACTGTTCCTGGGGGTGACCTTGGGTGCTGTCGTGGTCGCCGTGGTGTTCAACACCATTCGCCTGCAAGTGATGACCCAATACGAAGAGATTGAAGTCTCACGCCTGCTAGGTGCGACCAATGCCTTCATCCACCGCCCCTTTTATTACACTGGCGCTTTGTTGGGCCTATGCGCAGGTGGCTTAGCGTTAGGCTTGGTCGTGCTGGCAATGCAACCGCTCAACTTGGCCATTGCCGAGTTCGCCCGGCTGTATGCCTCAGAATTTCGTCTGGCACCGCCCACTCTCCTCGCCACTGCTGCGCAGCTTGGCCTGAGCGCCCTATTGGGCTTGATCGGCGCCATGCTGTCGGTCAAACGACATCTGTCACGGCTGGCCTGATCCGCGCCATTCTGGATAAGACTGCCATGGTTGCTAGGGAATGGCGACCCGATAATTTCCCTGCAGAAATTGTTACAGCTTACTTCTTGCAGCGGGCAACTTTGCGCCTAAACTAGCCTCTAATTGCCGCAACAAAGACAATAGCTTTAAATAACATCATAGAGAACAGCTATCCGGTCATTCAAGATCCGTTATTAGCACTCCCCTGCGAGGAGTGCTAAAATATCCGATAGAAACACTCCAGCTTTAAAGCACAGCTCAATTTACGTATCGCTTTGCGCATTCAGGAACAAGGAGAATCAATGAAATCAGCATCTGCACAATCTGCAGTAATGCCCGTCGAGACCAATGCTCTGGCACTTGGATTTACCGGTAGCCTGGGCAACATTGACGCTTATATTTCGGCCGTCAATCGTTTGCCCATGCTCACGCACGACGAAGAAATCTCACTAGCGCGCAAGCTGCGCGAGAACAACGACCTCGGCGCCGCGCAAAAAATGGTGTTGTCGCACTTGCGTCTGGTGGTCTCCATCGCCCGTGGTTACCTAGGATACGGCTTGCCGCATGCTGACCTGATTCAGGAAGGCAATATTGGCCTGATGAAGGCGGTCAAACGGTTCGATCCGGATCAGAACGTGCGTCTGGTGTCCTATGCGATGCATTGGATCAAGGCTGAGATGCATGAATACATTTTGAAGAACTGGCGTTTGGTCAAGGTGGCTACCACCAAGGCCCAGCGCAAGCTGTTCTTCAATCTGCGCAGCCACAAGGCAGGTCTGGATGCGATGACGCCGGCTCAGGTCGATGCACTGGCCAAGACGCTGGATGTCAAGCGTGAAGAAGTCATCGAAATGGAAACCCGCCTATCCGGACGCGATATAGCGCTGGAAGCGCCGACTGACGACGATGACGACAAATTCGCACCGATCGCCTATTTGTCTTCGGACAATGGTGAACCTACCCGAGTGATCGAAGCCAAGCAATACGATCGCTTGCAATCCGAAGGTCTGGAAACGGCGCTGGGAAAACTGGATGATCGTTCACGCCGTATTGTCGAGGCGCGCTGGCTGGCAAACGATGACGGCAGTGGTGCGACCTTGCACGAGCTGGCAGAGGAGTTCGGTGTCTCTGCTGAACGTATTCGACAGATCGAAGTGGTTGCATTGAAGAAAATGAAGGGGTCGCTGCAGGCATTTTCCTAACCTGAGGCAACTGCTCGCTTCGGCTATCCCCCATGAAAAAGGCGCTCAATCGAGCGCCTTTTGTTTTTCTGCCGCCCCTGTGGAGCTTAAGACAACAACAGTTTCAGATCATGTACCAGCGACTCGGTATCCTGATCATGCTTGACGAACAAACGGATATGCCCCTGCGGATCAAAGACATAACTGCCGGCGGTATGGTCCATCGTGTAACTGCCTGCTGTCTTACCCGGTACTTTTTGATAAAAGACCTTGAATTCCTTGGCCACTTTGGCCGTGGCAGCATCATCGCCATACAGGCCAAGGAAGCTCTTGTCAAAAGCCGGTACATATTGCGCCAGTACCGCTTGCGTATCACGCGCCGGATCGATCGTCACAAACAACACCTGTACGCGCTCAGCCTGCGCTCCCAGTGCGTGCATCACATTGGCCATTTGAGTCATGGTGGTCGGGCAAACATCCGGACATTGCGTGTAGCCAAAGAACACCAGCACTACCTTGCCTTTGAAATCCGCCAAGGTACTTGATTTGCCATGATGGTCGGTCAGCGCGAAGTCCTTGGCGTAATCCAGGCCAGTGACATCGGTATTGATGAATTTCTCACCACTACCTGATGAACAGGCAAACAGACTCAGAGTGCAAGCGGCCAGCAATATCGGCGCAAGAAAAGAACGCAATCGTTTCATCAAAAAGTCCTGAATAACAAATAATGATCCACCAGCAAGGCAGCGAACAGCAGCGATAAATAGACAATTGAATAGGTAAACGCCTTACGCGCGATCAGATCGGTGTAATGGCGATAAATCTGCCAGGAGTAGTGGAAGAAAATCAAACCCAAGACCACTGCACTGGCTAGATAAATCAGGCCGCTCATGCCCACCGCAAACGGCAGCATGGTGGTAGCCAGCAAGGCAATCGTATAGAGCAAGATCTGCAACTGGGTGAACTTCATCCCATGCGTAATCGGCAACATCGGCAAACCGGACTTGGCATAGTCATCGCGTCGATACAGCGCTAAGGCCCAGAAATGCGGTGGGGTCCAGATAAAAATGATCAGTACCAGCAGCCATGCCTGCATGGGCACGTTATTGGCGACTGCAGCCCAGCCCAGTGCCGGCGGCATGGCGCCGGCAAGGCCGCCGATGACGATGTTTTGCGGCGTGGCCGGCTTGAGGATAATGGTATAAATGACGGCATAGCCGACAAAGGTCGCCAGCGTCAGCCACATGGTGAGCGGGTTGACCTGGCTGTACAGCACCCACATCCCCAAACCACCAATGACGCCGGAAAACACTAGGGTCTGCATGACACTAATTTCGCCGCGCGCCATCGGACGGCGGGCCGTACGTGCCATTCGCGAATCAATCTCGCGCTCAACCAGGCAATTGATGGCAAATGCAGCGCCGGCCAGCAACCAGATCCCCAAGGTGGCACAAACAACGCGGTGCCAGTCAGGCAAGTCAGGCGTGGCCAGAAACATGCCGATGATGGCGCAAAATACCGCGAGCTGAGTTACGCGCGGCTTGGTCAGCGCCCAGTACTGGGCGATACGATTAGTGTGTACAGTCAATGTGATCATGATCAGGAAGCCGGGGCACGATGCAGGCCGGCAACAGGCAGGGAAACCGTTGAGGCAAGCGGTGCATGCCGAGTCTTGTAGTTTAACATGACCAACAATAACAACAGTAAGGCCGCACCGCCGTTGTGCATGACGGCAATGGCCAACGGCCAGCTGAAGTAAATCGTCGACAAACCGGTGCATAGTTGCAAGGCAAGCACGATCAGCAACCAGCGTGCGGTCTTACGTAGCCCATTGTCACGCAAGGCCCGATGCGCCAGCCACGCCACGTAGACCGCCACCACGAGGGCAAATGAACGATGCACCCAGTGAATCGCCGTCAAGGCCGGAAACGGCAAATAGTCGCCTTCCGCAGTCTTGCCCAAATGGCGCCACAAGGTGAAACCATTGGCAAAATCCATGTCTGGCACCAGCGCACCATGACATAGAGGAAAATCGCTACAGGCCAGCGCTGCATAGTTGGTGCTGACCCAACCACCCAGTGCAATTTGCAGCACCAGCAAGAGCAGCCCCAGCAACGCCGGTAACTGTAGCGCGCGCGCCTGCGACGACACCGATGCATGCTGATTCTGACGCGCCCCCAGCCACACCAGCATGGCTAGCAAACTCAGGCCCAACAACAGATGGGTGGTCACGATAATCGGCTGCAGCTTCATGGTCACGGTCCAGGCGCCGAAAGCACCTTGCAGACACACCATGAACAACAAGGCGCTGGGCAACCAGGGCCGGAATTTGAGCTCAAGATGGTGCGATTTGATCCAGCGCCACCAGGCAATCACCACTTGAGCAATGATCAGCATGCCGACAGCCATCGCCAGATAACGATGAATCATCTCTATCCAGGCCTTCGACAGCGTAACAGGACCCGTAGGCATGGCGGCCTGTGCCGCACTGATGGGCGCATGCGCGAGCAATGGGTTGGCGTGCCCATAGCACCCCGGCCAGTCGGGGCAGCCTAGCCCCGAGTCGGTAAGTCGCGTGAAGGCACCGAACATGACCAGATCGAAAGTGAGGAACAAGGTAATCCAAACCAGCTTGCGGTATTTGCTAGAGTCATTCGAAACCCAAACCAGCATCAGCGGAATCAAGGCGACCAGCAAGCCCGTGAGAATGAGTTGCGGCAATAAAGCAATGTGAGACGACATGACGCTTTATCCTATGCTCGAAGCAAGCAGCAACTTGGCGATATCTTTTTGCATCTTGGCCGGGTCGCCATTCTTGGGAAAGCGCATCATCAGATTGCCCAGCGGATCAATTAAGTAAATATGATCGGATGCCATCGTACCGGGATCGGTGGGCAACCAGGCCCGCAACAAGTTGGCATCAACGCGCAACATATCAGTACCGTCGAACTCGCGCATGATCATCGTCTCAAGCGGCTGCTCATCTGTAATGAGCCAGACCCGTTCAATGCGCTCCATCTCCTTGCCTTGCATTAACCGTAGCTGACGCATGGCAAATAACCGCGCCTTACAGGCATCGTCGCAATCACCACCGGCTACCTGCAGCATGATCCACTTGCCTTTGTAGTCTTCCAGCCGCGCCGCTGCGCCGTCGAGTGTGCGACTCTTGAGCTGCGGCAACGGATACAGACGCGGATCGATCAGTGTGCCGTAGTTGGTGCGGCTTTGCGGCTTGATGACGTAGTACGTCAGATAAGACGCGACCATCGGTGCGGCGCAAATAGCCAAAATCAAAAACAGCTTCCAGCGTGCCCGTAGGCGTTGCAGCGTACTGTGCTGCCCAGATTGTTCGGTCACGGGTTTACTTTTTTCCACTGCGAAATCCTGTCACAACAAAGAAAATAACTGCCATCAAGGCCAGCGCATACCATTGCACCGCATAGCCGCGATTGCGCTCCACACCCAATGCCGGTGCCGGCCAGTCGCGCACCAGGCTGTCGCCGGTATAGTGTGTGCCGCCAGCTTGCTGCTCAATCACAAAAGGCAGCAAGGGCATGCCGCTGGCCTTGGCATAGGCAGCAATATCCAGATTTTGCATCATGGTACCTGGACGGATTGCTTCAGCGCTGCCCAACTGCAGCACATGACCAGCACCGATGCGAATAATTCCTTCAATCGTCACCATCTCGTCCGGTGTCGAGAAACTCGGCACCTTGCTGCGATCATTCAGGTCGCGCGCAATCCAGCCTCGCTCGACCAGTACCACCCGTTGAGCACCCGCTATTTTAAACGGTGTGAGTACATACAAGCCCGGTACATCGTTGTAGGGACGATTATCGAGATACGTGGTCCAACTGGCGACAAATTGTCCCTGCAAGCGTACGCGCCGATACTCTCCCTGCACCACGTCAAGCTGCAGCTCCTTATCATCGAGCGTCACTGCCGGCGCTGCCTGGCGTGCAGCCATTTGTGTCTGCATCGCCTCCTTAGCATCGCCGCGATGGGTCTGCCAGTTGCCTAACAAGATGCCAAGCACCGTCACGAACACGGTGGCCGCAAGCGCAACTTTGCGCCCTTTGAATCTGAATTTCATGTTGATTGGCATTACAATGTCACTTCAATTTTCAATTGTCTAACGCGCATGGTGCCGACAAAGTCGACGATAAAAACAAGACTTTGGAAAATAGACAACAAGCCACGCAAACGAGTTATCTACGCCACATTGTCCATGAAAATCATCGTCGCCATTGCCTTCTTGCTCATCATCGGCAGCCTCGCATCGGCACTGCTGTTTCTGATGCGCGACAAGGGTAAAAGCAATCGTACCGTCTACGCGTTGACACTGCGCGTAGGATTTTCGGTCCTGCTGTTCGTACTGCTGCTGATCGCCTACAAATTCGGATTGATACAACCTACCGGCATCCACTGAGCTGAGTCTGATCGAAAAAAAGCCGCACCGTAGTGCGGCTTTTGCAGTCAGGACCAGCCGCACTTACAGCCAGTACACCACCACATACAAGCCTAGCCAGACCACGTCCACAAAGTGCCAGTACCAGGCCGCACCTTCAAAGGCAAAATGATGTTCTGGCGTGAAATGCCCGCGCAATACTCGGTACAACACGACCGACAACATGATCGCACCAAGCGTGACGTGAAAACCATGAAAGCCGGTCAGCATGAAGAAGGTCGAGCCGTAGATGCCTGAGGTCAGCTTCAAATTGAGCTCATGGTAGGCATGCGAGTATTCATAGGCTTGAAAACCGATGAAAGTAGCACCCAGCAATATCGTCAACAGTAGCCAGATCGCGGTCTTGCTGCGATGGCCGGCGCGCAGGGCGTGATGCGAGATGGTCAGCGTCACGCCCGATGTCAGCAGCAAAGCAGTGTTGATGGTGGGAATGGGGAATGGTCCCATGGTCGCAAACGACTCCACCGTACCGGCCGGACCGACACCGCCCCAATGGGCCGCAAAATCGGGCCACAGGATTTTGTGATCGAGGTCACCCAGCCATGGCATTGTGATGCTGCGGGCATAGAACAAGGCGCCGAAAAAAGCAGCAAAGAACATCACTTCAGAGAAAATGAACCAGCTCATACTCCAGCGAAACGAGGCATCGATGCGTGCGCTGTATTGGCCGGACTCGGATTCGGCGATGGCCTGACCAAACCATTTGTAGAGCACCAGCAGCAGGCACAAAATGCCGAGGATATTGAGTACTGCGCCCCAGTAATGGCCGTTGACCCAGGCTGCAGCGCCCGCCATGGTCAACAACAGGGACGCCCCCGCCAGCACCGGCCACTGCGATGGACTGGGCACAAAATAGTACGGCGCTTTAGCGTGTTGAGAACTCATCTTCATCTCCAGAAACAAATTTCGCAAAAATCAGATTATTTTTATCAATGCTTGCTTCACATCGGGACTATCTGTTGGCATACGCATTCTGCTTAGACGCTGTGCGCAACCACTATCTTGACGATCACTATCAATACCGCCATAAAAATTACTGCACCAATAATGCCTGCAATGACCACATGCAGCGGATTGAGTTTGGCCGCATCACTTTCATAATCACGACGCTTGCGCACACCGAAAAAAGACCAGAAGACTGCCTTCATCGTCGCTACAAAGGAAATTTTGCGCTGGCTGGCTTCTTTCATGTCACTCATGTACTGCCCTTCTCTTTATCCGGAACAGCTCAACCGCTTTCTTTAATCTGGCCACCGACCTCAAAGAATGTGTAGGACAGCGTAATCGTCTTCACATCTTTGGGCAGCGCCGGATCAATATAAAACACGACCGGCATCTGCCTAGCTTCATGCGGCCCCAACGTCTGTTGGGTAAAACAGAAACATTCGATTTTCTTGAAAAACGCCGCTGACTGCTGCGGTGCATAACTCGGTATGGCCTGGGCGTTGACAGTTCGTGCCTGGGTATTGACCACTTCGTACAAAACTTGCTTCATTTCACCCGGATGCACGGTCACGCTCGATACAGTCGGCCGAAAACGCCAGGGGCCCTGCGAATTGCCATCGAACTCGACCGTGATCGTGCGACTTGTGTCGATCTGTGTATTGATCGGCCTTGCTATCGTTGCATCTTTGGGTGTCAAAAAATTGATACCAACGACTTCACAAATTTTCTTGTACATCGGCACCAGCGCATAGCCGAAGCCAAACATCAAGACCACAATCACCAATAGCTTGGCCAACATCTGCAAGTTCAGCCGACGCGGCGTATTGGTGTCGGGATCCGTCATCCCTGTCCCCACAAGCGGTTAATGAAGACTGCCACAAAGAATCCCAGCGCTACCAGCCCCAGTAACAAACCGGTGCGCAGGTTATTTGGCTTTTTACGATCTGTCATCGTCATCGTGGGCAAGACCGGCTTGCCGCACCCTTTACTTAACGGTTGGCGGCACTTCGAATGTGTGGAACGGCGCCGGGCTAGGCACAGTCCACTCCAGGCCTTCAGCGCCATCCCAAGGTTTTGCAGGCGCCTTGGCACCGCCCTTGATGGTGGGAATGACCACAAAGAACAAGAAGTACACCTGACTCAGACCAAAGCCGAACGCCCCGATCGACGCCACCATGTTGAAGTCGGTAAATTGCGCCGGATAGTCGGCAATGCGTCGCGGCATGCCGGCCAGGCCGAGAAAGTGCATCGGGAAGAAAGTGATGTTGAAGGTGATCAGCGAAGCCCAGAAATGGAACTTGCCGCGCCATTCGTTATACATGTAGCCGGTCCACTTGCCACTCCAGTAATAGAAGCCAGCAAACAACGCAAACAGCGAGCCCGCCACCAGCACATAGTGGAAATGCGCCACCACATAGTAGGTACTGTGCAGTTGAATATCGATCGGCGTGACCGCCAGGATCAAGCCGGTGAAGCCGCCCATCGTAAAGACGAAGAGAAAGCCGATCGCAAACAACATCGGTGTCTCAAAGGTCATCGAGCCGGCCCACATGGTCGCAATCCAGTTGAACACCTTGACGCCGGTGGGCACCGCAATGAGCATGGTCGCATACATGAAAAACAACTGCGCCGTCACCGGCATGCCAGTGGTAAACATATGATGCGCCCAGACCATGAACGACAGGATCGCAATCGATGAAGTGGCATAGACCATCGAGGCATAACCGAACAGCGGCTTGCGGGCAAACGCGGGAATGACCTGCGAGATGATGCCAAAGGCCGGCAAGATCATGATGTAGACCTCGGGATGACCGAAGAACCAGAAAATATGCTGGTACATCATCGGATCACCACCACCGGCAGCATTGAAAAAGGAAGTGCCAAAGTGCCTGTCGGTCAGCGTCATGGTGATCGCACCGGCTAACACCGGCATGACGGCGATGAGCAGGTAGGCAGTAATGAGCCAGGTCCAGCAGAACATCGGCATCTTCATCAACGTCATGCCGGGCGCACGCATGTTGAGGATGGTCACGATGATATTGATGGAACCCATGATCGAGGATGCGCCCATGATGTGCACGGCGAAAATGGCCATGTCCATGCCGGGCCCCATCTGGGTCGACAGTGGTGCATACAGGGTCCAGCCGGCCGCAGTTGCGCCGCCAGGTACCAGGAACGACGTCGCCAGCAACAACGCCGCAGGCGGCAGCAGCCAGAACGAGAAGTTGTTCATGCGCGCAAATGCCATATCGGCAGCGCCGATCTGCAGCGGGATCATCCAGTTGGCGAAGCCGACGAAGGACGGCATGATGGCGCCAAACACCATCACCAGTCCGTGCATGGTAGTGAGCTGATTAAAGAACTCGGGGCGGAAAAAGCGCAGACCAGGCTGGAACAGCTCGGCGCGGATCATCAGGGCCAGCACGCCGCCGGACAGCAGCATGGTGAACGAAAACCATAGATACAGCGTGCCGATGTCCTTGTGATTGGTGGCAAAGAGCCAGCGTCGCCAGCCATGCGGATGATCATGGGCGTGCTCATCTCCATGATCATGGGCGTGCTCGTGTGAATGATCGTGATCAACTGCCGTTGTGCTCATTTCAATCTCCCAATTCCGATTTCTGACGCGCTCGATGGTTGACGCAATGGCTTGCGTATTACTTGCGTGCAGCCAGCACTTCAGCTGGTTGGACTATATTTTCTTGTGCTTTATTGGACCAACTGTTGCGCGTATAGGTAATCACGGCAGCAATTTCGGTGTCGCTGAGCACAGCCTTCCAGGCCGGCATGACGGCTCCCTTGCCATTCAACACCGTCGTAATTTGCTCACCTCTGGGACCGTTGACCACCGGATCGCCGTCAAGCGCCGGAAACGCCCCGGGCACACCCTTGCCGTTAGCCTGATGGCAGGTCACACAGTTGGCGCTATAGACTTTTTCACCGCGCTGCTTGAGTTCGTCGATGGTCCAGACTTTGTTCGGATCATCAGCCTTGGCGGCCATTTCCTTTTGCTTGCCTTCGACCCAGGTCTTGTAATCAGCTTCACTGACCACGTTGACGACAATCGGCATGTAGGCATGGTCCTTACCGCACAGCTCTACGCACTGACCTCGGTAGGTGCCGATTTTCTCAGCCTTGAACCAGGTATCACGCACGAAGCCCGGAATCGCATCCTGCTTCACGCCAAACGCCGGCATCGCCCAGGAATGGATCACGTCATTGGCGGTGGTGATCATGCGCACCTTCTTATTGACCGGCACCACCAGAGGATTGTCGACCTCGAGCAGATAGTTGTCGTTTTTCTTCAGCGATGCATCGGCGATCTGTTCATGCGGCGTGGACAGGTTCGACAGGAAAGTAATACCCTGACCTTCACCGTTGAGGTAATCATAGCCCCACTTCCACTGCATGCCAGTGACCTTGATGGTGAGGTCGGCATTGGACGTGTCTTTCATGGCCACGACGGTCTTGGTGGCCGGTAGTGCCATTGCGATGACGATCAGGAAGGGCACCACAGTCCAGGCGATTTCCACGCCCGTACTTTCGTGGAAAGTCGCAGCCTTGTGGCCGAGCGATTTGCGATGCCGCAGAATGGAATAGAACATGACGCCGAAGACGGCGATGAAAATGACCAGACAGATGATCAGCATGAGCGTATGCAGCTCATAGATCTGCGCTGCAATTTGCGTCACCGGCGGCTGGAAATTGGTCTCCAATATCGCCGGCCCACCCTGACTATCAACTACGGCCCATGACGGCAATGCGGCCGTCAGGAGCGCTGCACCAAACAGCATGGAATGGAGGCGCTTCGCAATTATCATGATTTCCTCAAAAGCCCAAAATAATTATAAGAATTTTGTCAGCCACTTGACGACCCCGCTTGCGATGATTGCGCACCGCAGTGCTTGCGCAAATTCGCGTCTCTCCCACTCCGTCAAGTGCCGCCCCACTTTGATGCGCATCTTCGAAGATGCCTATGTGACCAGGTATTGGCCCGGTCGCACCAGCGTAATATGCATCTGCAGCAGGTCAAGCTTGAAGCAACTAGTTTCTCCTGTCGGCACCAATTCGACCGGCAGGTAATCCTCGACCACCGCAAATTTGCGAGCAGTCGCATGACGTGCATAAATCAGAAAAGCAAAACCGACTGCGGACAACGCCAGTACCAAAACCAGAATGTACCAGGCTCCATGCAAGGTGAAAAAAATGCTACTGCCAGTGATATCGCGCACAAGAGTGCGAAAATCTGTCCCAATTGGTGCGGCGCAATTAAACTTTGCGCTTCAACTCCCATTCTCGCTTTACCACGATACGCCTCCAAAGCCGATTGGCTGAGCACGTCCGCATAAGCTAAACAGCACCGAGTATAAGAGTGAACTGCAAATGTTATCAAGCGGAATCAAGTCGCATTTTTGCCCTTGACACAATAGTTATCTGGAAGGTTTCCTCACATGACCAAATACGTCAAAAATATTCCGGACATCGCATGGCCTCGTCCGGCATGGCGAACCCGCCTATTTCCTAGGCAAATCAAAGCGAATGATCGCTTCGCCACTGGCAGTAGTCTTAGGCTCCGGGCGGAAAGCATGGCCGTAAATGACCTCGAATGTCAGCCCGATCTTGCCGTCGGCACCGCGCAATTGTTCCAGCGCGCGCACCACTTGGGCATAGCCTGCGCGGCCGAGCAAGCCTTGGCGCCGGGTTTCCAGCGGGTTGCCACCCCAGGCACGTACGTCCGCCAGCAAGCTTTGCGCCGTTGAATAGGTGACCGTGATGGTTTCCATATCCATGACAGGGGTGGAAAAACCGGCATTGACCAGCATGTCGCCAAAATCATGCATATCCACGAACGGCAAGGTATGCGGAGCCGTATCGACGGTTTCGAAGGCGCCGCGCAGTTCCTTGAAGGTATCCGGCCCGAAGCAGGAAAACATCAACAAACCTTCTACCCGCAAGATTCGCCGCCATTCGGCGAAGACCCGGTCCGGCTGTGGGTGCCAGTGCAAAGCCAGATTGGACCAGACCATGTCGAGCGCATTGGGCGCCAGCGGCAAGCGCGCATAATCGGCACAGACCAGGCTACTACCGCTATGAGCCGCGGGGAGCCACTTGTTGAGCGAGCCCAGCAGCCGATGGAGCGCCGACTGCGCGGCCAACTGATGGCGTCGGGCTTGCGTGACCATGTTAAACGCGCCATCCAGGCCAATGAGCTGGGCCTCGGTAAAACGTTTTTGCAAGGCGGCGATATCGGCACCCTCGCCGCAACCGGCATCAAGCACACGCTGCGGCACGATCTTGACCAGCGCCAACCGCTCCAGCATGCGTGCGGCAACTTCACGTCGCAAAAAATCCGACTCCGCCACCCGTGCCGGCACGGAAAATAGACGACGCACCAGAGGCAGATCGATCGGCGCGCTCAATTTGGCGCTAGCGTTGGGAACAGGCAGAGGCATGGGGAAATCAGCGCAAGCGCAAACAAGCTAAGTGAGATAATGGGCGCTAGTTTAGTCGAATTCCTGACTGGCAGTTCTGCCACCTGAGCCGCCATGTCTGGCATGATGACAAATTGACCACGCTTTCCCCTCATTCATCATGCTTGCTCACCTGCGCCCTGCCAATCTGCTGCGTCTGCCTGCCTGGCTATTGCAATGGCTACCCGCCTCCTGCGCCCTGTGCGGTCAGGCTGGCCGCAGTGCCTTGTGCGAAGGCTGCCAGCGCCAATATTTCACGCTGCGGCCGCGCCGCTGTATCCAGTGCGCCATGCCGATAAGAGCGGCGGCCAAGGACCCACGTTGCGGCAGTTGCCTCAAAGACAAACCCGCCTTCGATACCACAATCGTAGCCGCCGATTATCTTGCCCCCGTCGACCAACTGGTGCTGGCACTGAAGTTTGGCAATCGCCTGACGCTGGCGCCGCTGTTGGCCGCCATGCTCGCTGATGCGCTACGGCAGCAGGTACGCAGCGCGGCCATGCCAGCGCTGCTAATGGCCGTACCGCTGGGGCCGCGGCGTTTGCAGGAGCGTGGCTTCAATCAATCACTGGAAATCGCCCGACCGCTGGCTCACCGGCTCGATATCCCGCTGGCACCGCAATTGCTGGTGCGCGTACGCGACACCTTGGCCCAGTCAACGCTGCCGGCCGACGAGCGCCAACGCAACATGCGTAAGGCCTTCGTGGTACCCAGTGCGGCCATGAACCATGTACGCGGTCGCCATATCGGCGTGGTCGATGATGTCATCACCACCGGTGAAACACTTGGCGAGATTGCCGCCACCCTCAAGCGTTTTGGTGCGCGACGCGTGACCAACATTGTGTTTTCCCGCGCGATCTCAAAATAAATCTGTTTAAACCTATTCCTTCAAGGAGATGCTTTTGTTTCATGTTGTTCTGGTCGAACCGGAAATCCCCCCCAATACAGGTAATATCATCCGTCTATGTGCCAATACCGGTGCCCAGTTGCATTTGATCGAGCCACTTGGTTTTCCGCTCGATGACGCCAAGATGCGCCGCGCCGGGCTCGATTACCACGACTACGCCAGCATGCAGGTACATCCCGACTGGGACGCCTTCATCGAAAAACGCCGTGCCGATCCGCAGTTCGATGCCGCGCGCATGTTTGCGCTCACCACGCATGGCTCGACGCCATTTGCCAGTGTGAGCTTTCGACCCGGCGACGTGTTCGTGTTCGGCTCCGAAACACGTGGCCTGGCGCCAACACTGCGTGAATCGTTCGCCACGGCGCAACGCATCCGCCTGCCAATGCGTCCAGACAATCGCAGTCTCAACTTATCCAATACCGTCGCGGTGGTGGTGTATGAGGCGTGGCGCCAAAATGGTTTCGTCGGCGGCGCTTGATCCATTGGGCAAGAAAAAAGGCCGCAATTGCGACCTTTTCATCTTTCTCATCTGCGCACTAGCGCCTCACTAGCCGAGCAGCAAAGCATCGTCGGACAACACTTCACCACGCGTGCGCTCAAACATTTTCAACAGGTCCGGCACATCCAGGCCAGCGCGTTCCGGTCCCGACACATCCAAAACGACTTTGCCCTGATGCAGCATCACGGTACGGTCACCGTAATCGAGCGCCTGGCGCATGCTGTGCGTGACCATCATAGTCGTGAGCTTGCTTTCGGACACGATTCTGGCAGTCAGCTCCAGTACAAAGGCGGCGGTCTTGGGATCAAGTGCTGCCGTATGCTCGTCGAGCAACAGAATACGCGAGGGCTGCAAGGAGGCCATCAACAGGCTGACAGCCTGACGTTGACCGCCGGAGAGCAGGCCGATCCGGTCCGTCAGGCGTTTTTCCAGACCCAGATTGAGTATCGCCAACTTGGCGCGAAACAACTCGCGCATATTGCGCTTGATCGCAAAGCCAAAACCGCGACGCTTGCCACGCGCCATCGCTAGCGCCATGTTTTCCTCTATCGTCAGCGCTTCGCAGGTACCCGCCATGGGATCCTGGAATACTCGCGCCACCATGCCTGCGCGATCCCAGGCTTGCTTGCGAGTGACATCGACACCGTCGATTTCAATGCTGCCCTCGTCCATGAGCAGGTCGCCTGAAATCGCATTGAGAAAAGTCGACTTGCCAGCACCGTTGGAACCGATCACGGCGACAAACTGCCCGGTTGGGATTTCCAGATCGAGACCGCGCAAGGCCGGGTTTTCAATCGGTGTGCCGGGATTGAACGTAATCTTGAGATTTTTTGCATTCAACATCTCAGGCTCCTCTCTTCAACAGTTTCAGCTTGCGCTTGCCCATCGGCAGCACCAGCGCCAGCATCACCAAAACTGCCGTGACCAGATTCAAGTCTTGTGCCTGCAAGCCGATGAATTCACTGTTGAGCGCCAGGGCAATGAAAAAGCGATACAAAATCGCACCCAGAATCACCGCCAGCGTGGTCCAGACCAGACGTCGCGCGGGTAGAATATTTTCGCCAATAATCACCGCTGCCAAGCCGATGACAATGGTGCCGATACCCATCGAAATATCGGCACCGCCCTGGGTCTGCGCAAACAGCGCCCCACCCAGTGCGACCAGAGCATTGGCTAACGCCATACCAAACAACGTGGCACGGCCAGTGGCGATGCCTTGTGCCCGCGCCATGCGTGCATTGGCGCCGGTGGCACGCATGGCCAGACCGATTTCGGAAGAAAAGAACCAATCCAGCAACAGCTTGACCGCCGCCACCACCACCAGCAACACCAGCGGCCGCTCGACATAATCGGGCATCCAGTCCAGCTGCAGGATAGTGAAAATCGTCGCTTCGTTGATCAGCGGCACATTGGGCTTGCCCATGACGCGAAGATTGATGGAATACAGCGCAATCATCATCAGAATACTGGCCAGCAGATCCATGATCTTGAGCCGCACATTGAGCCAGGCGGTGATGAAGCCGGCTAACGCACCAGCCAGGACTGCCACAGCAGTCGACAGGAAAGGGTCATGGCCGCTGGCAATCATGGTGGCAGCGACAGCACCGCCAAGCGGGAAGCTGCCATCAACGGTCAGATCAGGAAAATTGAGAATACGGAAAGAGATCAACACACCGAGCGCAACCAGGCTGAAAATCAAGCCGATCTCAAGGGCGCCCAACAGGGTATACAGCGACATAAACCTACTTTCTTAAAAAACCTTCGGCATCGGCGCATGGGGGTAACATGCTCACCAATGCCGAATATCCTCTGAAATTCGCACCATGCCACACAGGTAAGGGCCAGCTGCGCTTCACGTTACTGCACAAGCTTAGTCAATCACCTTGGTCGCCGACTTGATGAAAGCTGGCGACAGCGTCACGCCCTGCTTTTGCGCAGCCGAGGTATTGACGTACAACTCCAGGTTCTTGCTGGTCGACGAAGCAATGTCGCCCGGCTTTTCACCCCTCAGAATACGCGCCACGATTTTACCGGTCTGCCGGCCCAGATCGTAGAAATTCACGCCCAGTGCTGCCACTGCACCGCGCTTGACGCTGCCGGTGTCGGACGCAATCAGAGGGATCTTGGCATCATTACAAACCTTGGCCAACGACTCGAAGGTCGAGACGACATTATTGTCGGTCGTGGTGTACATCACGTCGATGCGGCCAATCAGGCTCTTGGCGGCAGAAGCCACATCAATCGAGCGCGGCGCCACTGCTTCAACCAGGGTCATACCCTGTTTCTGCAGCACGATCTTGATGGCATTGAGCGCCGACACGGAATTGGCTTCGCCCGGGTTATAGACAATCCCGACGCGCTTGGCGTTGGGCACCACTTGCTTGATGATCTCGACCTGTTTGACCGGGTCCAGCATATGCGACAGGCCGGTCACGTTGGTACCCGACGGGCCCCAATCCTTGACCAGTTGCGCTGCGATCGGATCGGCGATGCCTGAATAGACGATGGGAATCGTTCTGGTGGCAGCGACCATGGCCTGCGCCGAGGGGGTGGCGATGGCAATGATCACGTCAGGATTGTCACCTACAAATTTCTTGGCGATCTGCCCGGCGATGCCAGCATTGCCCTGCGCGCTCTGAAACTCCCATTTAAAGCCCTTGCCGGGCTCAAAGCCTTCGGCCATGAGCTCGTCCTTGGCGCCGTCACGCACGGCGTCGAGCGCCGGATGCTCAACGATCGAGGTCACCAGTACGGTTTTGTCGGCAGCCAGCGCCGCCACGGTCGGTAATGCGCATACGGCTGACAACGCCAGGGTGGCGGTCATGATGCGTAGATTTTTTGCTGATGAAAACATAGTCTCTCCCAATATCGACGTCATGAAAAAGCGCCTTCGATAGGGCGCTTTCATTGTCGGTTTTATTTGATTACGGTCTTGGCTGACTTGATCAAGTCAGCCGATAAAGTCACGCCCTGCTTTTGTGCGGCCGTGGTATTGACGAACAATTCCAGTTTGCTGCTGGTGGCCGACGCAATGTCACCCGGCTTTTCACCCTTGAGGATACGCACCACCACCTTGCCGGTCTGACGACCCAGATCATAGTAGTTCACGCCCAGCGCAGCAATCGCGCCGCGTTTGACGCTATCGGTATCGGACGCCACCAATGGAATCTTGGCATCGTTGCCGACCTTGACCAGGGCTTCATAGGCCGACACGACATTGTTGTCAGTGTTGGTGTAAATCACATCGACTTTGCCGATCAGGCTCTTGGCCGCCGAACCGACGTCCACCGAGCGTGGCGCCGCAGCTTCCACCAAGGTCATACCGGACTTGGCCAGCAATTGCTTCATGGCCTGCACCACCACAGCCGAATTGGCTTCACCAGGGTTGTAGACCATGCCCACGCGCTTGGCGAGCGGCACCACACGCTTGATCAGATCAACTTGCTTGTCCAGCTCCAGCAGATCGGACACACCGGTGACATTGCTGCCCGTGGCCCCCCATTGCTTGACCAGTTGCGCAGCAACCGGGTCGGTGACACCGGAATAGACCACCGGAATGGACTTGGTAGCGGCCACCACGGCTTGTGCCGATGGCGTGGCAATGGCAACGATGACGTCAGGATTGTCACCCACGAACTTGCGCGCAATCTGCGCAGCGGTACCGGTATTGCCTTGGGCGCTCTGATACTCCCACTTGAGATTCTTGCCGGCCTCAAAGCCGTTATCCTTGAGCTCATCCTTGATGCCGTCACGAATGGCGTCCAACGCAGGATGTTCGACAATGGCGGTAACCAGCACCGCCTTGTTGTCCGCCGCCAATGCCGAACCGGCGCATAAAGCAGCCAGGGTCAAGGCGCTTGCCATGGTGCGCAACGACATTCTTTTCATAGTGGACATCGTGTCTCCTCAAATTATTAGGCGAAATAAATAAAAGAGGCTAAGTCTAGCCTACGCACTCCCAACAATCAATTTGGGAAACGTCTTTCGGGCGACATGAGCCTGTCCTTGCGGCGCGCATTGCTATAATCTGGCGCCTATGTCGCGTCTTCTTCGTCCGGCTTGTGCCTGGCTTGCTCTGTTTTCCCTGGTCTTCGGCAATTTGCTGCCGCTGGGAGCGCTGGCGGCCACGCCATCCGCACTCGACATCTGCACCAGCAGCGGCAATCCCGCCTCAACACCGGCCTCGCCCGGACATCTGCATTGCCTCCATTGCGGTGCCTGCCAGCCAGTCTCGCTGGATTTTCCAAAAGACAACATCGCGATCTTCCGCGCCACGCTGGCCTATGACGTCCGGCCGCAAGCAACGCGCACCACATTCCCCGCCAGGATGGCAGGAAACAGCTGGGCCAGAGCGCCACCGCTATAAAAGAGGCTGCACGTAACCGACAGCCGCTTTCGCAACGCACGCTCATTCCCTACTTATTTCCCGCAAAAGGATATTCATGTCATTTCCTCTCTCACTGCGCCATGGCGCCACCCTGCTCGCCGGCCTGGCACTCAGCTTTGCCGTGCAAGCCCACGAATACAAGATCGGCGAACTCACCGTCGAACATCCCTGGGCACGCACCACCGTACCAGGCCAACCGGCCGGCGGCGCCTACCTGAATATTGAAAACAAGAGCACCCACAGCGACAAACTGCTCGGCGCCACTTCACCGGCGGCCAAATCAGTCGAAATTCACACTATGTCCATGGATGGCAATGTCATGAAGATGCGTGAAGTCGGCACTATCGAAATCAAGCCCTCCGAAAAAATCACCATGCAGCCCGGCAATGGTTATCACATCATGCTGATGGGACTGAGCCAACAGCTCAAGGCTGGCGACAAAATCCCATTGACGCTGAGCTTTGAAAAGGGCGGCAAGATCGATGTCATGCTGTTCGTCGAAGATAACAACGGTGCCAAGGCGATGCCGATGGACCACGTACAGCACTGAGTCACCTATAACAGACAAGAAAAAAGCGGCGCATGGCCGCTTTTTCTTGTCACACCCTACCCGGTGCAATGCTATTTGCGCACTTTGGCCAGCAACTTGGTCGTGGAGCGATCATGCTCAAAAGCAATTGCCACGGCCTTGCCGCCGTATGCCGCAACAGCCTGCCCCTCTGGAATGGCTGCCATGTCGTAATCGCCACCCTTGACGTAAATCTGCGGGCGTGCCTGCTGCACAACTTCCAGCGCCGTGTCTTCGTCGAACGGCACCACCAGCGACACCGATTCCAGCGCCGCTAACACCGCCATCCGATCTTCACAGGTATTGATAGGGCGGTCGTCGCCCTTGCCCAATCGCTTGACCGAAGCGTCAGTATTGGCCGCCACTACCAGCGAGGCACCCTGGGCACGTGCTTGCGCCAGATACGTCACATGACCGCGATGCAGGATATCAAACACACCATTGGTCAACACGACAGGTTGCGGCAAAGCCGCGACACGTATCTGTAGTTCGGCACGGCTACAGATTTTTTTTTCGAAATCAATCATACGATGAGCTAATTAAAGGCTTCCATGTAAAAAGCCGCACATGATGTGCGGCTCTTCTTCCAGCGTTTGGCAGTGACTTAACGCGCTAAGCTTAAGCCGCAGCAGCGATGCCAGGCGCCATACGGATGACGACTTCCTTGCGATAACGATTGAGTTCCTGAACCGTCTCGAAAGTGCGTTCAAACAACAAGGACATATTGTGCAAAATACGATCAACGACTTTCTTTTCCCACTCGCTGTCGAACTTGATCTGTGTATCGAGCCAATGCTCCAGCCATTCCGGATCCGGCAGACGGCTTTGCACGGTATCGTTGGGAAACAGCGCCTGATTGACGTGCAGATTGGTTGGATGCAAAGGCTTCTCGGTGCGACGCGCCGAGGCCATCAGTACGCCGATCTTGGCAAACGCCGCGCGTGCGGTGTCGCCCACTTCGACCAATGCCTTTTTCATATAGCGCAGATAGGCGCCGCCATGACGGGCCTCATCCTGACTGATGATTTTGTAGATTTGCTTGATGACTGGCTCGGTATGCCAGTCGGAGGCACAGCGATACCAATGATTAAGACGAATTTCACCGCAGAAATGCATCATCAGCGTTTCCAGCGGCGGTGCCGGATCGAATTCGAAGCGCACGTTGTGCAACTCTTCTTCCGTAGGGGCGAATTCCGGCTTGAAACGACGCAGGTATTCCATGAGTACCAGAGAATGCTTTTGCTCTTCAAAAAACCAGACTGACATGAAGGCGCAAAAATCACTGTCGCCGCGATTGTCGCGCAGGAACATTTCCGTCGCAGGCAGCGCCGACCATTCGGTAATTGCATTCATACGAATGGTCTGAGCTTGCTCGTCGGAGAGCATCGATGCGTCGAATTTATCCCAGGGAATATCTTTTTCCATATTCCAGCGGACTTGTTCGAGCGATTTAAACAGTTCTGGGTACAGCATTGTGACCTTGCTTATGAGTTAACTTATTGATTTTACCAAGACTTCCCTCGTCCCCATACTAAAACCGCGAGATGTCAGAATCATGACAAGGCGCATCAATACGCACCTGCACATCAATATTGTTGTTTTATGCCGCTTTCGGGGATTTTGCCTTGCGGGAGGCTGGCCTAGATGGGGCAGATTGTACAACAGTCGATTTGGCAGGTGTTCGCGGTTTGGCTACAGTCTTGGATTTTGTTGTTTTTTTCGGGTCGCTGTCCTTGCCGTCAATGTTGCCGCTGGCCATCGGTTTGCGGGCCGATTTATTCGGTTTGGCGACATCGGCAACGGCTGGCTGATCTGCCAACACATTACCGACGGCCTGCTGAAACTGCTCTTGCAACAAATTCCACCAGGCATTCGGATTGACCATCGCCGCCTGCATATCAGGTGTGGCGCCGATGCTGTCGGCCGTTGGCGCCGCGGATGCATCGGCCGACTGCTCGTTATCGTCTGGCTCATCCTCATCAAGCATATCCTCAACCCGTGGCTCAGGCTCAGAGGCATGAACGGGCTGACTTGCTGCTGGCTTGTCCGCGGATGACTCCGGCATCGGCCAGCCCGCAAACCCAAACGGATTTGCAGCGGGAGCAGCACTGCTGGCAGCCGCATCGCCCGGTTTCGGCGTCAGAATCGCACCCATCGCCTGCAAGGTTGACAGGGTCGCACTTTGCACTTCAAGCGTCTGAATCGTGGCGCGCAACATGTTCATGTTCAGTTCCAGCCATGAAGCGACCGTCTTGAGGTCAGAAATCTTCTTGTTGATCTCTTCCACCGACAACGTCGGAATACCCATGGATGGCGTGCCCATGCTGCCCCACATCTTGCGCATGAATTCCATGGTGTCGGTAATCGATCCCGCACCGGGCATGTTGTTATGGTTCAGCATTTCAGTCTCCCATCGTTAATATGTCGCACGGCTGGCAATGAATTCATTGTACGTCGTTTGCCCATCTGCACAGAAGGAAGTAAACCGTCTTTGCATCTCGTCGGCCACTCTCACGCTACACTTACGCCATGACAGATGCAATGCTCTCCACCACAGCCCGGCGCGTACGCGCCATCGCGCCAGCCCTGCTGACGCTGCTGTTGACCGCCTTGCTGCACTTGATCGTCATTGACTGGGGCCGCGCTTATGTCAATCCGCGTCCTGCTGACGCGGCCACACCGTCGGCCATCAGTGTCACGCTGCCACTACCGCAACAACCGGTCGCGCTACCAGTGGCCACCCCTCAGCCGCGTAAAAAAGCCAAGCCAGTGCAGCCCAAGCGCGCTGTAGTCGCCGCCGCTTCGCCGCCGACTACAGACACGGTGCCGGACCAGTTGATGGCAGCCGAGGACGCCAACAGCACGGCGGCGCTGCCAGCGGCCCCGACCGTGCCAGACAGCGCTGGTGCGCCGGGCAAAGCAGACGGCGCGGCCGCACCCGAGCCACCCGCAGACAAGCTCGCCCAAGGGGTGCAATATCAATTTGCACCGCCACCGACAGCCGCACTGGAATACCTGGTCACCGCCTTTGCTGACCACCTTGAATGGCACGGTACCAGTACGCTGAACTGGAAGTCCGATGGTGAACATTACAGTGTCGAAGGCGATGTCTACACACGCTTTTTCACCAAGATCACCATGCTCAGTTTTGTCAGTAGTGGCGAAATCAATAGCTTTGGCATCGCTCCTGAAATCTATACAGAAAAAAAACGTAACCGCGCCGCCACCAATACGCATTTCAATCGAGAACGCAATGTCATCAGTTTTTCCGCTTCCACCAACAGCTATCCGCGCGTGGGCGGCGAACAAGACCGCGCCAGCCTCATCTGGCAACTGGCAGCCATCGGTCGCGGTGACAGCGACAAATTCGCCGTTGGCAAAGTAATCGATCTGTTCGTCGCGGGAGTACGCGACGGCGAGGTCTGGCGCATGCAAGTAGCAGCACTGGAAGATCTCAGCCTGATATCAGGTCATGTCCAGGCTTGGCACGTGGTGCGCCAGCCGCGCCCCGGCTCCTATGAGCAGCGCCTGGACATCTGGCTGGCACCGGACGAACAATGGTATCCGGTGCGCTTGCGCTTTACCGAAACTAACGGTGATTATCTTGAGATGGCCATCTCAAATCTCAAAACTCTATAAACTAACGCCTTTGGCAAAGCGAATTTTCGACATTTTCGTCTTGCTGGCATTCCGACAACCCCCGGCGCTGCGCGCTGCAATATTGACAACATTGAGCGCAAAACCGCTGTGTTTCCAAGTAGATGACCATGCAAACAAATTTCCGCACCCCACTGTTTCTGCGCGCTGCGCTGCCCCGCTGGCTGAGCGCATGCCTGCTGGCAAGTTGCATGATCAGCAGCGCCATGGCTGCTGATCCTGAACAACACCCGGTCACCAAACGCAAGCTCAGTGTGCCGCCTTCGGCTGAACTGCATTACAACATTGAAGCCCAGCAAAGCGGCTTGCAAGTCACTGGCGAAGCGCTGGTCAAATGGAACAACAGCGGCAGCAAGTACAGCGTCACGGCAGAAACCCGCGCCATGTTGCTAGGCAAGATCCTGGAAGCCAGCAGCGAAGGCAATATCGATAGCTATGGCCTGGCGCCACTGCGCTTTGTCGACAAACGTTTCCGCAAAGAGCCGACCACCACCAGTTTCAATCGCGAACAGAACACCATCAGCTTTACCCAGTCCGACCTATCCTACCCTCTGCTGGGTGGCGAACAGGATCGCACCAGCATCATCTGGCAATTGATTGCGGTAGCGCGCGGCAATACCGACAAGTTCAACACCAATTCCGAATGGCTATTCTTTGTCGCCGGTCCGCGCGATGCCGAACAATGGCGCTTCAAGGTGGTCGGCCGCGAAAAAATCAAGACCGCACTCGGCGAGATCAATGCCGTGCACGTACTGCGAGCACCGCCGTCCAATGATCAAGGGCAGAAACTGGACATCTGGCTGGCGCCAGCCTCAGAATGGTACCCGGTGCGCCTGCGCTTCACCGATCCCAATGGCGACTTCATCGAGCAAACGCTCGACAAGATCAACAAGCCAGGCCGCTAACTGCAACCTCTGAATACGGAAACACACCATGACATCTCCTCGCCCTAGCCTGCCTCATGGCGCGCTGGTCTTGTTTAGCGGCGGCCAAGACTCCACCACCTGCCTGGCCTGGGCGCTGGCACGTTATCAAAAAGTGGAAACCATCGGTTTCGATTACGGCCAGCGTCATGCCATCGAACTGACAGTGCGGCCAGCCTTGCTGGAAAAAACACGCGCCCTTTCCAGCGACTGGAACAGCCGACTGGGTGAAGACCACATGGTCGATCTATCGCTGATTGGCAAGATTTCCGACACCGCGCTCACCCGCGACGTCGCTATTTCCATGCAGGAAAACGGTCTACCCAACACCTTCGTGCCGGGTCGCAATCTACTGTTCATGACCGTGGCCGCCACCGTCGCTTACCGGCGCGGACTGGATGTGCTCGTTGGCGGCATGTGCGAAACCGATTTCTCCGGCTATCCGGATTGCCGCGACGATACGATGAAAGCCTTGCAGGTCGCGCTCAATCTCGGCATGGCCACACAATTGAAAGTAGAAACGCCGCTGATGTGGATCGACAAGGCGTCCACCTGGCGTCTGGCGCATGAACTGGGCGGCCAGACACTGCTGGACATGATCCGTGCCGACACCCACACCTGCTATCTGGGCGAGCGCGGCGCACTGCATGACTGGGGTTATGGTTGCGGCACCTGCCCGGCCTGCGATCTACGCGCACGTGGCTACCAGCAATTTATTGCGCAGGCCTGAACCAGCGCCTGCGGGTCTATCCTTCGCAGTCAAAAAAACGGCAGAGTGATCTGCCGTTTTTTACGTCTTGTCTACCGTTCTCAGAACAACTCATTCTTCATCTGATTGCGATTTTTTTCTTCTTCCGGCGAGCTCGGTGCACCGTGATCATCCATGCCCAGATCTCGCACGCTGGCATTAGGCGGGAACTCGGTGTAGTAATACTCGCCAGCAACCTCTAGTACGCCATTGGGCACCGTCCGGTCGACCGTAGGTTCGTCCTTCAAGGCTTTCTGCATGTAGCTGATCCAGATCGGCAAAGCCAGTCCGCCACCGGTCTCGCGGTCGCCCAGGCTCTTGGGCTGATCGTAGCCGATCCAGGCAATCCCCACCAGATTCGGCTGATAGCCGGCGAACCAGGCATCCATCGAATCATTGGTGGTACCAGTCTTGCCTGCCAGATCGGTACGCTTGAGTGACAATGCCTTGACTGCGGTGCCATGCCGCACCACGTCGCGCAACATGCTGTCGATGATAAAGGCGTTGCGCGGATCAATGACACGGTTGCTTTCGTCGCCAGCCTTGACCGGCTGTGCTTGCGACAACACCTTGCCATTGATGTCGGTGATCTTGGAAATCAAATACGGATTAACCTTGTAGCCGCCATTGGCAAAGACCGAATACGCCCCCACCATCTGCAGCGGCGTTACTGCCCCAGCCCCCAGAGCCAGGGTCAGATAGGGCGGATTCTTGTCGGCATCAAAACCGAAACGCGTGATGTATTCCTGCGCATACTTGACGCCTACTCGCTCAAGGATACGGATAGAGACAATATTGATCGATTTCTGCAAGGCGCGCCGCATGGAAATCGGTCCCTCGAACTTGCCACCATAGTTTTTCGGTTGCCAGATCTGGCCGCCGGTCTGGGTGAAGGTCAACGGCGCATCATTGATGATGGTAGCCGGTGACAAACCCTTTTCCAGCGACGACGAATAAATGAATGGCTTGAACGACGATCCCGGCTGACGCCAGGCCTGGATCACATGGTTGAATTTGTTACGATTGAAATCAAAACCGCCGACCAAGGAGCGGATATGGCCATCGTTAGGATCCATGGACACGAAGGCCGACTCCACTTCTGGCATCTGCGTCACGATCCAGTTCTTGCCGTCCTGGAACACGCGAATAATGGCGCCGCGCTTGACACGCTTTTGCGGCGGCGCTTTGTCGCTCAGCAAATTACCGGCAAAGCCCAAACCAGCACCGGAAATCTTGATCTCGTCACCGGTTGCCAGGACCGCCGTGATTTCTTTGGCCGTCGCCTCCAGCACCACTGCGGCGACCAAGTCATCACTATCGGGGTGATCGGCCAACTCGGTCTCGATGGCATCATCCGCTTCTTCCTTGGAACCGTTTGGAATCTCCATGTAACCTTCCGGCCCGCGATAACCGTGGCGGCGTTCATAATCGATGATGCCGCGGCGCAGCGCCAGGTAGGCAGCATCCTGATCTGCCTTGGTGATGGTGGTAAAGACGTTCAGGCCACGCGTATAGGTTTCATCCTTGAACTGTGCGTAGACCAGCTGGCGCGCCATTTCAGAGACATATTCGGCATGCACACCGAAGGCCGTACTGTCGGTTTTGATCTTCAGCGATTCATCGCGCGCACTCTGATATTGCGCGTCGGTGAGATAGCCCAGCTGACGCATGCGCAACAGAATATATTGTTGACGTGCGTGAGCGCGCTTGGGATTGACCACAGGATTATAGGCCGACGGCGCTTTCGGCAAACCCGCCAGCATGGCCGCTTCCGCTATCGTCAGTTCCTTGAGCTGCTTGCCGAAATAGATCTGCGCTGCCGACGCAAAGCCATAGGCGCGCTGACCCAGATAGATCTGATTCATGTAGACCTCAAGAATCTGATCCTTGGTCATATTGCGTTCGATTTTCCAGGCCAGCGGGATTTCGTAGAGAAATTTGCGTGAGGCTTTTTGCAGAAAGGTCGGTTCATTACTGGTAAGGAAAAAATTGCGCGCCACCTGTTGCGTAATCGTGCTGGCGCCACCGCCGCCGCCTGTCAGATTGGCAAAGCTGGCACGCACGATACCTTGGTAATCAACTCCGCCGTGCTCGTAGAAACGATCGTCTTCAATCGCCAGCACTGCCTTCTTCATTACATCAGGAATGTCCTGAATGTGCACCAGGCTGCGGCGTTCTTCGCCGAATTCGCCGATCAAGACGCCATCGGCGGAAAACACGCGTAACGGAATTTTGGGGCGATAGTCGGTCAGCGAATCCAGATCCGGCAACTTCGGATAAGCCAGTGTCACCATGAAAGCCAGTATCAGTAGCGCCGTCACAGGTAGCGCCAGCAGCACGCCCAACGCTCCCAACGCGATACGAATGGCCGGATGCAGGCCATGCCTGACAGCGGTGGCGGTGGCAGGGGGTATTGCAGAAGCTGATTTGGGCGCGGCGGGAGTACGTGGCGCTTTGCCTTTGTTTTCTGGGGTGGTCATGCTCGTGATGCGAGGATCGGAAAAGACAATCTTCGCATTATAGCCACATGCAAGGCAGGGCAATCCGGCATTCCAAGCAATCAGCACGAGCAACTGTATGGCTGCTCACATTAGCCGGGCCGAATCAAAAAAGCCAATCGACCGTAGGCCGCCCAAGTGCATCAATGCGCACTCAAACCACCAATTAATTTCCCCTGGGAAATTACTTTACAGATAATCAACCTTATTGTTAGGATGCTGCGAGTTATAACTTTGACAACACAAGCATCATCATTACCCTCCGGAAGCGACTTTGTTCAATATATTTCCCTTATTTCGACGTACCAAGGCACCCCTGACCGGCCTTGATATCAGCATGCGCGGCATCTTGATGGTCGAGCTGTGCGCGCCCGACAAGCATCTTCTACAACTGGAACGCTGTGCCAGCGAAGCCTTGCCGAAAGGTGCCATCGGCAGTGATGGCATCGAAGATTTAGCCCTGGTATGTGCCGCCGTGCAACGTTTGTGGGAAAAAAGCGGCAGTCGCTCACGCCGGGTCGCCATGGGTATCCCGGCCGCCACTGCGGTAACGGCATTGCTGCCGCTGAACGCAGCGGTACGGCTCGACGACGAAGATCAGCTCGCCACATTGGCAAACGAACATGTCGCCGGCCTGTTGCCCTATCCGATTGAGCAGGCCTGCGTCGATTTCTGCCTGCAGGCCCCCTTGCATGACAAAGCTAACCATCAACTACTCATCGGTGCAGTGCGTAAAGATATCATCGAAGACCGCCTGGCCATTGCCGAATCGCTGGGCCTGGATGTGGCCGTCATAGAGATCGACAGCTGTGCCGAATATGCGGCCTGGACGCGCACCCTGGCACCAGGCGCAGCCCCTTCCAGCTCGGCTGACGATCATGTCACTGGTTTGTTGCGCATTGATGTCTGCGGCATACAGTTATCGCTGTTTGCCGGTGTCCACATGATCAGTGAACCGCTGCAATATCGTCACCAGCGCATCACCGCCCAACCCCCGGATGACACGCCACAAGACCTGGCGCGCATCATGGTGCAAATGTGGCGCAATGAACTAGCGCTAGCGCAACGCGCCACGACCAAATCTCCCGACACCCCCGCGCAGCACAACATTGTGCTTACCGGAGCCTACGCCCACACACCTGAATTGCTGGCCGCATTGCGCCAACAGACCCAGACCCTTGTCAGCGTTGCCGCACCGTTTGCCGGCATGGCGTTGGGACCCGGTATCGACGCCCGTCCATTGCGTGCCGAAGGGGCGTCCTATCTGGCCGCATGCGGACTGGCATTACGGCGCTTCGACCCATGAACAGGCTCAATTTTCTACCTCATCGCAAGCGCCGCCAACAGCAACAAAAACAACGCTATCAACTGCTGCTGGCAAGCATCTTTGCGACGGGCATTGCGCTCGTCCTCGTGATGCTATTGTTCATGGACACACGGCAGACGCAACAGCGCAAGCGAACGCAAATACTGCAGCTTGCACATGTGAGGCTGGACCAGCAGCTTGACCGCAAGACACAACTCCTGCAACAGATTGACGCACTAAAGCAGCAACTCGAAGAACTCGACCTGCTGCAGCAACAACGCAATGATACCGTCACGTTACTGGAAGAACTGGCCCGCCACACACCTGACGGCATTACCCTCGATTCGCTCCGGCAAGATGCAACGCATCTCTCTTTGCACGGCCACGCACGTGCACATCAGGACATTATCCATCTGCTCGCCAAACTCAATGAGGCAGGCTCCTTCGGTTTAATGAAAATTCGCCACATTGCCCAAACCAGCCATGGCCACGACTTCATCATGACTTCGTCACACAGCGCTGAAGAGATAGAACCATGAATCTGGAACCACTACATCGACTCCTGCGCCAGCACCCGGCGTACTGGCCACCACTACCCCGTTATTTGCTCTGCCTGGCGGCATTTTCCCTGCCATTGCTGAGCGGCTGGCAGTTGTATCTGGCACCAACCATCGCAGCATTGGCACGTGCGACGCAAGAAGAGGCGCAATTGAAGACTGACTATCAGCGTAAATTGCAGCAAACGGCGATGCTGGCTCAGTTGCAAGTAGCGCAAGCAACCTTACGCCAACGCATTGAGCAACATGCACAACAATTCTCCGACGATGAAGATACCAGCGCCTGGCTGGGAGAAATTGCCGCCATCGCGGACCGTCATCTACTAACACTCGAACAAGCCAAACCGGTGCCAGCCATGCACACCGCGCATTACCTCATCTTGCCGCTGCAACTGCGCTTGCTTGGCCGCTACCATGACATCGGACGCTTCTCCGCAACGCTAGCGGCGGTCTCCAAAACAAGAATACTGCGCGATCTGCAGCTCAGCAGCAACGCCTCCGAGAGCGAACTGCTGCGTCTGGAAACCCGCGTCCTGAGTTACCGCCGTCTACCGCCGGAGCGCACGCCATGAAGTATCCATTGGCAGCATACTCAGTAGCGCCAATCATCATTTTTGGGCTGTGCGCCTGCGGCCAACAGGACTCCGATGAGCAGTTGCAAACCTGGATAGCGCAAGCCGGCGACATCGCCAGAAATGCTGTCACCACGCCAGTCGCAATGCCGCCGACGAACAACTTTCAGCCGCGACCTTATCTGATCGACAGCGACGCCACGCCGTTCGGCGCAAATCACCAAGCAACACCAGTATCAGCATTAATGTCTACCCCTCCTGACGAACGGCCGTCGCAGCGTGGCCCCCGTCAACCACTCGAAGGTTTTGCACTCGACACATTGCAACTGGTCGGCACCTTACTACAAGGACGCCACTACAGTGCCTTGATACAAGCCGGCGGCGTGCTGTATCGGGTTCGCCTGGGTGACTATCTAGGCCCCCGCTTCGGGCGCGTTGAGCGCATCTCGGATAGCGCTCTGGAACTACAAGAATTGCAACATGAAGCCGATGGTAGTTGGACCGCAAAGACGGTACTGCTGACGTTTGAGGGGGGCTTGCGATGAGCACACATTTCGTCCTGGCGATCTGCCTGCTGATGCTGTGCCTGCCCATACAAGCACAGCCGGCAGACAATGCCATCGTCGGGTTGACGGCGAACCGCTCGGCGCAACATGTCGAAGTACGCATCGACATGCAAGACACACTGGAACAGATGCCGACACATTTTTCGACCGCCGATCCAGCCCGTATCGTGCTGGATTTGCCAGTACGCCGGGCAGCAAACAATCAGGTCCGCACACGGGATAACTTCCCATCGGCAGACAATGACATCGTCACCAGTTATGCCCTTGCCCATGCCGACGCACGTACTCGTCTGGTACTCAATCTCAGCCGCTCGGCTGCTTACAGCATCAGCATCAACGACCGCAGCCTAGTGGTACGAATTGATGCCGCGCCAACCGTACAGCGCCACAACGAGGAGCTGCTTTCCGTGAACCTGCGCAAGGTCGAGGTGCGTGCTCTGCTGCAAATGTTGGCGGACATTGCCGGCATGAATATCGTCATCAGCGATAGTGTCAGTGGCACACTGAGCCTGCATCTGCGAGAGGTATCGTGGCAGCATGCCTTGGAGATCATCGTGCAAACACGCGCATTGGAGATGCGCCGACAGGGGCAAGTGTTGTGGATCGCACCACGCGCCGAATTATTGAACAAAGAAAAAAATATCCTCGAACAACAGGCCCAAATGGCCGATCTGGAACCGCTGTTGACCGAAGTATTTCAACTCAATTATCAGAAAGCCGAGAGTTTTCGCAAATTGTTCGGCGTGGGCCAGAGTGACACCGCTGCAGCCCATCCGCATATGTTGTCGCGGCGCGGCAGTACACTAGTGGACGCCCGTACCAATCAGCTGTTCGTCACCGATACCCGGCGCGTGCTGGACAATGTCCGCACACTATTGGCCAAAGTCGACGTACCCTCACGCCAGGTATTGATTGAAGCACGCATCGTCGAAGCCGACGATGCCTTCAGTCGCAATCTCGGTATGCGGCTAGGCTTTTCCGCCGGCATGCCGCGCCAGCCCGACAATCCGGCGCATCAGCGGGATGCCGCCATCAATCTGCCAGCCAGTCCGCTCGGCGCCTTTGAAGCCGGCAGCTTTGCGCTCAGCCTGTTCAACGCCAGCGCTCAGCGCTTCCTCAATCTCGAGTTATCAGCGCTGGAGGCCGACGGCAAAGGCCAGATCATCTCCAGCCCGCGCGTGGTAACAGCCGATCAACAGGCCGCGCTGATCGAACAAGGCGAAGAAATTCCCTATCAGCAATCTACCAGCAGCGGCGCCACCTCCGTGGCATTCAAAAAGGCCAATCTGAAATTGGAAGTCACGCCACAGATCACCCCCGACGGCAATGTCATCCTCACTGTCGACATCAGCAAGGACAGTCGCGGCGTAAGCACTCCTGGCGGCCTGGCCATCAATACCAAGCACGTCAATACCAAAGTCCAGGTGGAAGACGGTGGCACCGTGGTCATCGGCGGCATTTATACCCAAGCCGAACAGAATGCGAGCTCGAAAGTACCGTTGCTGGGCGACCTGCCGCTGCTGGGATGGCTGTTCAGAAATAGCGAAAAAGTCACCAGCAAGACCGAATTGCTGGTTTTCCTGACACCAAAAATCGTCGCCACTGGCAATTTCCAACAATAAGATGCCTTCAGCAAGCCCAAAAACCCACTTTTGGCCCGATATTTTCCCGACAACAGGGCAACAAACGGTAAAATCGCCTGTTGCAGCCTTTATTGCGTCAAGGCGATAAAACCAAGACCAGCGCCGCCGAGCAGGCTGCCCAGACAATCCCGTACGAAGCTAGCATATGAGTGGAAGCATTTTTCTTGTCGGCCTGATGGGCGCCGGCAAGACAACAATAGGGCGAGCCCTGGCGAAAAAACTGAACAAGCGCTTTGTCGACTCCGACCACGAAATCGAGTCGCGCACTGGCGCATCCATTCCTGTCATTTTCGAAATCGAAGGCGAAGAGAGTTTTCGCCAGCGCGAAGCAGAAATTATCCGTGAACTCAGCGCGCAAGAGGATATTGTGCTGGCCACCGGCGGCGGTGCCATCCTGCGCGCAGAAACACGCGCTTGCCTCAAGCAGCGCGGCACGGTGATCTACCTGCGCGCCAGCATCAACCAAATCCTGCAGCGCACCGGTCGCGACAAGAACCGGCCGCTACTGCAAACCGCCGATCCGCGTCGCAAACTGGAAGAACTGTCGCGCCAGCGCGATCCTTATTATCGTGAGGTGGCCGATTTCACCATCGAAACCGGTCGTCCCAATGTGCAGTATCTAGTTCAGGCCATCATCAGCCAACTGGAACTGACCCCCAAACAAGTCGCAGGCACTGATGCCGGCGACGCCACCTCAGACCTAGTCGATTCTGCCATGACCGTTTCCACCTTCGCCCCCATTGCCCTGCACGTTGACCTGGGTGAGCGCAGCTACCCGATTACCATCGGCCACGGCCTGCTCAATGCGGGCGAACTGTTGACCCGCCATGTGGCCGGCAAACGCGCCGCGATTGTCACCAACGATGTGGTCGCGCCCCTGTACCTGGCGCAAGTGCGCAAATTGCTCGAAGACGCCGGCAAGCAAGTGACCACGATCGTCTTGCCCGACGGTGAAGAAGAAAAGACCTGGGCCAGTCTGATGCGGGTATTCGACGTACTGCTGGCCGACAAATGTGACCGCAAGACCACCATGATCGCACTGGGCGGCGGCGTCATCGGCGACTTGACTGGTTTCGCCGCCTCCTCCTACATGCGTGGCGTGCCGTTCGTGCAAATCCCGACCACACTGCTGTCGCAGGTCGATTCATCAGTGGGCGGCAAGACCGGCATCAATCATCCCTTGGGCAAGAACATGATCGGCGCGTTCTATCAACCGCAGGCCGTCATCGCTGATACCGCCACCCTGCACACACTGCCGCCACGCGAGTTGTCTGCCGGACTGGCTGAAGTGATCAAGCACGGCGCCATCATCGACGCCGCTTTCTTCGACTGGATCGAAGCCAATATGACGCGCCTCGTCAGCGGCGACGACAATGCGCTGGCCTATGCAATTCAACGCTCCTGCGAAATCAAGGCGGACGTGGTGCGTCAAGACGAGCGCGAGGGCGGTCTGCGCGCTATCCTCAATTTCGGCCATACCTTTGGTCACGCCATTGAGTCAGGACTGGGTTACGGCAACTGGCTGCATGGCGAAGCAGTCGGTTGCGGCATGGTCATGGCGGCCGATCTGTCACATCGTCTCGGCTTCATCGATGCCGCGAGCAAAGAGCGCCTCACAGCAGTGGTCAAGGCCGCCGGTCTGCCGGTGGTAGCACCAAACCTGGGCACTGCACGCTGGCTGGAACTGATGGAAGTGGACAAGAAAAACGAAGGCGGCCAGATCAAATTCATTCTGATCAAACCACTGGGCACGCCACTGATCACCAACGCCCCGCAAGAAATATTGTTGCAGACCATTGCCGCTTGCATAGCGAGTTGAAGTCCCGCTGATCGCCGTGCCGTTTGCGTCAGCGTTGTTGAACACATTGATGAAATGAGTTTTTCCCATGACCCAAGACGTTCTCCTGCAGCTCGCCCCCTATGCCGCACATGCTGCCACCTCCAGTGGACGGCGCTTCACCGAAGCGGCACCGGGTTCGCGCTCTGAGTATCAACGCGACCGCGATCGCATCGTTCACTCCAGCGCCTTTCGCCGACTCGAATACAAGACTCAGGTGTTCGTCAATCACGAAGGCGATCTGTTTCGCACTCGTCTCACACACAGTATCGAGGTCGCCCAGATCGCTCGCTCCTGCGCCCGCAATCTGCAACTCAACGAAGATCTGGTAGAAGCGATTTCGCTAGCTCATGATCTTGGTCACACCCCTTTCGGACACGCCGGCCAGGACGAGCTCAACAGTTGCATGAAGGACTTCGGCGGCTTCGAGCACAATCTGCAAAGCCTGCGCGTGGTGGACGATCTGGAGCAACGCTATGGCGCTTTCGATGGCTTGAACCTGATGTTCGAGACGCGCGAAGGCATCCTCAAACATTGCTCACTGAGCAATGCACGCCAGTTAGGCAGCATTGGTCAACGCTTCATCGACAAGAAGCAGCCGGCACTGGAAGCGCAACTGGCCAATCTGGCCGATGAAATCGCCTATAACAACCATGATATTGACGACGGTCTGCGCTCCGGTTTGCTGACACTCAACCAACTGAGTGAAGTCGATTTTTTTGCCCGTCACCAGCGAGAGGCCGAAGCCGCCTATCCCGGTATCAGCGGCCGCCGCGCCATCAATGAAACGGTGCGACGCATGATCAACACCCTCGTGACCGACCTGATTGGTACTTCACAAGCCAACATTGCCGCCACCAATCCGCGCAGTATTGACGATGTGCGCAACGCGCCGCCACTGATTGCCTTCTCCGCCACGATGCAGCAGGAAGCGGCGATACTCAAAGCCTTCCTGCGTCAGAACCTGTATCGCCATTACCTGGTCAATCGCATGACCAGCAAGGCGCGCCGCATCGTCGCCGAATTGTTCAACGCCTTTTTCACGCAGCCGATCTTGCTGCCGCCCGACTATCAGGTCAAGCGCAGCGACGGCGTCAGCGAGAGCGATATGCAACGACGGCAGGCGCGCCAGGTCGCCGACTATATTGCCGGCATGACGGATCGTTACGCCATGCGCGAACACCGCAGACTATTCCTGGTTGAGGAATTGTAGTGCTCGCCATCATCGGCAAATTCAACACATTGAGGACACTAATGAAATATCCGCAACTGCTTGCCATGTCCTTGCTGGGCCTGATGTTTTGCAGCAGCAGTTTTGCTGACGAAACCATCGTCATGGTTCGACATGGCGAGAAGCCCGACCAAGGGCTGGGGCAACTGAATTGCCAGGGTCTGAATCGGGCACTCGCGCTGCCCTCGGTCTTGCAGAAGAAGTTCGATAAGCCTGCGGCCATTTTCGCACCCAATCCTGGAATACAAAAAAACGATCAAGGGCAGCTCTACAATTACATCCGGCCGCTGGCCACGATAGAACCGACCGCAATTGCGCTCGCACTTCCCGTCAACACGCAATATGGTCTGGACGACATTGATCAGTTGCAGACAGCGCTACTGGCTCCTGCTTACCGGGACGCGACTGTTTTTGTGGCCTGGGAGCACCGTTTATTGGAACAAGCTGCGCGCAAGCTGCTGGCGGCAAACGGCGGCGATCCCGCTGTTGTACCAAGATGGGATGGCGGTGACTTTGACAGCATCTATCTCATTACGATCAAATCAAATGCTGCAGGCAAACGCACAGCCACATTCCGCCGCGATGCCGAAGGGCTGAACCAGTTGCCAACGACATGCCCGCATCCATAAACGAACGCGCCGTCCTGCCACAATAAGGTGGCAAGACGGCAGCAGATCAACCCTTGAGCTTGGCAAATGCAGCAGCCATGGCGCTGCTGGCTGGCACCGGTGCCGACTGACGCGATTGTTGGCCTTGATGCTGCGACAAACGACGGGCATCGTTACGATCGCCGCGTTGCTCGGGCTTGCTGCCCGGTGTCGGTGCACTATCGGACAGGCGCATGGTCAGCGCAATACGCTTGCGCTTCTCGTCGACTTCCAACACCTTGACCTTGACCACCTGACCAGCCTTGACCACCGTATGCGGATCCTTGACGAAGGTATTGGACAAGGCTGAAATGTGCACCAGTCCATCCTGATGTACGCCGATATCCACGAAGGCGCCAAAAGCGGCGACATTGGTCACCACGCCTTCGAGAATCATATCCGGACGCAAATCGCGTATCTCTTCGACGCCCTCCTTGAAGGTGGCTGTGGTGAATTCCGGACGCGGATCGCGCCCCGGCTTTTCCAGCTCCTTCAGAATATCGGTGACCGTCGGCACACCAAATTTTTCATCGGCGTACCTGGTCGGGCTCAGTGATTTCAACAAAGCACTTTCACCCAATACACCCTTGAGGTCCTTGTTGATGTCAGCCAGAATCTTCTGCACCAGAGGGTAAGACTCTGGGTGCACCGCCGAAGCGTCGAGCGGGTTATCGCCATTCATCACGCGCAGAAAGCCGGCTGCCTGTTCAAAGGTTTTCTCGCCCAGGCGCGGCACTTCACGCAGCGCCGCACGCGAACTGAACATGCCCTTCATGTCGCGGTACGACACGATGCTTTGCGCCACGCTGGAATTCAATCCAGACACCCTTGCCAGCAATGGCGCCGAAGCCGTATTGACATCAACGCCCACGGCATTGACGCAATCTTCCACCACGGCATCGAGCGAGCGCGCCAGTTGTGACTGGCCGACATCGTGCTGATACTGACCAACGCCAATCGACTTCGGATCGATCTTGACCAACTCTGCCAATGGGTCCTGCAAACGCCGGGCAATTGACACGGCGCCGCGCAAGGTAACGTCAAGCTCAGGCAATTCTTTGGAGGCGAACTCGGAAGCCGAATAAACCGAAGCACCAGCCTCCGACACCACGATCTTGGTCAGTTTCAGTTCGGGACGCAGCTTGATGAGATCTTGCGCCAGCTTGTCGGTTTCACGCGAAGCAGTGCCGTTGCCGATCGAAATCAGCGATACCTTATGCTTTTCGGCCAACAAGGCTAGCGTGTGCAAGGAGCCTTCCCAATCGTTGCGCGGTTGATGCGGAAAGATGGCGGTGGTATCGACCACCTTGCCGGTGGCATCAATCACCGCGACCTTGACGCCGGTACGCAGACCAGGATCCAGGCCCATGGTAGCGCGCGGACCAGCCGGTGCGGCCAGCAACAAGGCCTTCAGATTCAAGGCAAAGACATTGATCGCTTCGGCTTCTGCGCGCTCACGCAAGGCCGTCATGAGTTCGGTTTCCAGATGCATGAAGACCTTCACGCGCCAGGCCCAACGCACGGTATCGGCCAGCCATTTATCAGCAGCGCGACCCTTGTGGCTGACACCGAAACGTTGTGCAATGCGGTTTTCACAAGGATTGTGCGGCGCATCCCACTTTGGTTTTTCTTCTTCCGTGTCGAGCCGCAAAATCACCGTCAACATCTCTTCACGACGACCGCGGAACAAGGCCAAAGCACGGTGCGAAGGAATCGTACCCAGGGTTTCGGAATAGTCGAAGTAGTCAGCGAACTTCTCGCCGGCATCCTGCTTGCCTTCCACCACTTTTGACTCGACTACGCCATGATCGGTCAGATATTCGCGCAACGCCTGCAACAGCTGCGCATCTTCCGAGAAGCGTTCCATCAAGATCTGACGGGCGCCGTCCAGCGCGGCCTTGACGTCAACCACACCCGGATTGTCGCCATTGTCGGTAGTAAACGCCGGCTTGAGATACTTGGCCGCCTCTTCTTCCGGATTGAGCGTGGGATCGTTAAGCAAGGCATCGGCCAGCTCGGTCAGACCAGCTTCGGCCGCAATTTGCGCCTTGGTGCGGCGCTTCGGCTTGTAGGGCAGGTATAGATCTTCCAGACGCGTCTTGTCCTCGGCATGGACGATGGCATCGAGCAATACCGGCGTCATCTTGCCCTGCTCTTCAATCGACGCAATGATTGCCGCACGGCGGCTTTCCAGTTCACGCAGATAACGCAGGCGCTCTTCCAGCAGGCGCAATTGCGTATCATCCAGGCCGCCGGTCGCTTCCTTGCGGTAACGTGCGATAAAGGGCACGGTCGCGCCCTCGTCGAGTAAAGCGATCGCAGCGGCGACCTGTACCGGCTTGGCGACGAGCTCAAGGGCTAAACGTTGTTCGATCGAAGGCAGCATGTGAGTGAATCCAGGAATTGAAAGCAAGCGTTGGATGATACGCAATTCAACTGCCTGCGCCAATCTTGACAGCTCTGAAATCGCGCCAAATAGCCGAAATATTTCGTCTCCAGGCCTAAGCGACTTGCCTGTTCGGCAACAATGGCAAGAATTGGACGCCTTGATTCGATATCCGGGATAATCAGCGCTTTATTGTTTATCTTTTATCAGCATGTCCATCCGTCTTATCGTCGGTCTCGGCAATCCCGGGCCTGAATACGAGCAAACCCGGCATAACGCTGGCTTTTGGCTGGTCGACAATCTGGCCGGCAGCGTACGCCTGAGTCGTGAAACACGTTTCAACGCGCTGGCCGCTAAAACCGTGATCAGCGGTCAGGAAATCTGGCTGCTCGAGCCGCAAACCTATATGAATCGCTCCGGCCAGTCCGTCGGTGCGTTGGCCCGTTTCTACAAAATTACCCCGGAAGAAGTACTGGTGGTGCATGACGAACTGGATCTGCCGCCAGGTACGGCCAAGATCAAAAAGGGCGGTTCATCCGGCGGTCACAACGGCCTCAAAGACATCACCGCCGCGCTCGGCACGCAGGACTATTGGCGCCTGCGCATCGGCATCGGCCACCCGCGCAGCCTTGGCTTGCAACAAGCCGTGGCAGACTTCGTGCTGCATCGGCCGCGCAAGGAAGAGCAGAGTCTGATCAACGAGGCCATCGACAAGAGCCTCGGCGCCATCCCCTTGCTGTGCGAAGGAAAATTCGACGCCGGCATGATGCAATTGCACACCAGCAAATAGAAAAACGGCATCTTGCCAAAGACAAGACGCCGTTTTTAAACTCAGGCTCTGCGTAGATTTACTTGAGCGTAGAAAATTTTTCTTCCAGATTTTTGGCATCGATGGCGCCAGGAATGCGCGAGCCATCGGCAAAGATCAACGTTGGCGTGCCAGTCACTTTCATCGCCTTACCCAATGCCAGTACTTGCTCATGCGGCGCCTTGCAGGTCGCTGCTGCTGCCGGCGCTTCCTTGCCGGACATCATCCAGTCGCTCCAGGCGCGACCAGGATTGGCAGAGCACCAGATATTGCGCGACTTCTCGATCGAGTCCGGCGCCAGGATGTTGTACTGGAAAGTGTAGACAGTGATGTTATCGACGTCTTGCAGGGTCTTCTGGAATTTCTTGCAATAGCCGCAATTGGGATCTTCAAACACGGCAATGACACGCTTGCCGTTGCCCTTGACGGTCTTGATTGCCAGATCCAGCGGCAGATCGGAGAATTTCACCTTGTTGATCGCCTGGATCTTTTCCTTGGTGAAATCATGATAGGTCTTGGAATCGACCACGCGGCCAATGAACAGATATTGCGCCTTGGCATCGGTGTAAATCACATCGCCGTCGATTTGCACTTCGTACAGACCAGAATAAGGCGTCTTGGTGACTGAATCGATCTTGGCGCCTTCGCCCAGACGCGGCTCAAGCAACTTCTGAATGCTGGCTTCGGTAGTGTCGGCACAAACAGCGGAACCACTGGCGCAGAGCAGAACAATGCCTGTCATTGCTGCGGCGAAAAAAGCAGAAATCTTCTTCATGATTATCCAATATTGAAACGGAAACGCAGCCTGTGCTGCGACTAAGGTACAAAGATCTAAGTATGGCGCAAATGCGTATTTGATGTCATGCCTGCCTGGCGTGCTTAAGTTTTCTTGCCAAGCGCATGGGCCATCAAACGCCGCTTTAAGAGCGGCAAGTGATTCACTAAGTTCAAACCAAGATTGCGAATCAATTGCAAAGGCTCGGCGCTGGTCTCGAACAAGCGCGCCAGACCATCGGTGGCCAATTGCATCAGCAAAACATCTTCCTTGCGCGCCCGGGCATAACGCCCCAGTACACGGGCATCACCACAGTCGCGATGTGCTTCGCGCGCAGTGATCAGCGCGAGCAATGCAGCGACATCGGCAAAGCCGAGATTCATGCCATGACCGGCCAGTGGATGAACCACATGCGCAGCATCGCCGATGAGCGCCACGCGCGGCGCAGTGATCGCATGCGGCTTGATCAAGCGCAACGGAAAATCGCGCACCAGCTCAGGTTGCAAAGGCGTGAGCGCACCGAGCGCCGGTGCCGCGTAATGAGCCAGATGCTGCGCCAGTTGCGCTGCCGGCTGCTGCATCAAAGTCTCGGCCAGCGCCTCCGGCGCCGACCACACCAGCGACACGCGTTGCCCGGGCAGCGGCAGCAAGGCCACGATGCCCTCAGCACTTGTAAACCACTGACGAGCGATATCCAGATGTGGCTTGGCGCAAGCGAAATTGGTAACAATCGCACGCTGACCGTAGGAACGATAGTCGAGACCGATGTCACACTGACCGCGCACCCAGGACTGTGCACCATCGGCCCCCACCAGCAAGGAAGCCTGGATGGTCTCGCCACTATCCAATAGTAAATGCGCGTGCTGGGCATCGGTGTTCAACGCATGCGCACGACCATGGACCAATTGCAAATTGGGTGCAAATTTGAGAGCAGCATCCAGTGCAGTGTTGAGATTGCGATCTTCCACAATCCAGGCCAGCGCATCAACGTGAGAGGAATAGGCATCGAAGGACAAATGACCTGGATAATTTTCAGCATCGCCGCTGACATCCATGCCATCGACGACAGCGATACGATCGGCAGCCAGCGCATCCCAGACCTTGAGCGAGGACAGCAGGCTTTGCCCGACCTGATTGATGGCATACACACGCACATCCCAACTGGCCTCTGTCGCAGCTGTTGGCGCTGCCGATGGTAGCGGTGGCGCCAACAAGGTCACACGCAAACCGGCCTGAGCCAGGGCCAGCGCCGCCGTCTTGCCAATGGCGCCGGTACCGACTATACAAATGTCGCTGGAGTAAGTTGCCGGCCCACGCACTGCAGCGGCGGACGAATGAGAAGGATGAGCGTTCATGGCAAGCATTATAAACGGCTTCCCCAACTCCCTTTCCTTGATCTCCATCATGAGAAATCACAACAGCTTGAACCAGGCGTGTTCAGAAAGCGGAAAC
>Ga0209913_1000222_pt1 | contig 57466 bp, 57 predicted proteins | sample PersoiDNA2013203_FD_185805 | JGI IMG/M metagenome (GOLD analysis project Ga0209913, IMG submission 185805) | Permafrost soil microbial communities from the Arctic, to analyse light accelerated degradation of dissolved organic matter (DOM) -... | ecosystem: Environmental > Terrestrial > Soil >...
ACTCTGCGTACTCCCATACCTCTGCTGGCGCTTCCGGCTTGGGAATGAGTGCACTTGGCATGCTACCGCTGTCAAAAGAATTTACCCTGCTTGGCAAGCTTGGTGTGTTCGCCAAAATAAGCGATGTCGAGGAATACGCTACCTCAGGCAATTACTCCTATTCGGAGAAATCCGTGAGATTGAATCCTATGGCAGGCATCGGAGCTGAGTATCACTTCACATCAAACATCACTGTTCGTGGCGAATATGAATACTTTGGGCAATCCAGCATTGGCGACAATAATGCCAAGTTGAGCAACGATCTGCTCTCCATCAGCGTACGCTACAGCTTCTAATCGAACTCCGCTTACCGAATAGGCCGGGTAGCCAAGCTATCCGGCTTTTTTGCATTTGCATGAGGCACTTGCCACAAATACGGAATAACAAACGGTGGAAATACAAAACCAGTCAATGACGTTAACTCAAACAAATCCAGCGAAATTGGACAAAAAAATAGCCCGCTAAAAAGCGGGCTCAATTTCTAAAATCAAAAAACTTGGAGGCGGGGGTCGGGATCGAACCGGCGTAGACGGCTTTGCAGGCCGCTGCATAACCACTTTGCTACCCCGCCAGGGGTGACGCACCGAAAGGTCCGTCGCACAAAAACATCGTCGCACACTCAACTTCACTGCATGCTGAAAGCCTAAGCTCACAATAAAAAAAGGAAGCGCGCTGAACGCTTCCTTTAGACATTCTGGAGCGGGAGAAGAGGCTCGAACTCTCGACCTATACCTTGGCAAGGTATCGCTCTACCAACTGAGCTACTCCCGCATCGAACAAGCTACTTCTTATTGCTGTTCAAAGAAGGCCGTATTGTATATCTGCATATGCAGTAGTGCAAGCATATTTGTGAATTTTTCGATTTGATGGCATCAATCTACACAAGAATATTTTTGCAACACAGTTGCATCTACATCAGGAACACTTGTAAGATACATAGGTGCAACTGTGTTGCAAATAAAAGTATCAGTCACTAATCATCCTTTCAAATACACCATTATCAACCTATGCCATCTGCCACCCATCTACCATTGAGCATCACTACGAGATGGCACCTGTCTTTATCGTACCGCTCATTGCCACCCCCATCCGCTACACATGCATCACCAATTCGATTACGCCAATCCTCTTGCGTTAGCCACCCAATCTCAGAGCAGCCTAGCTTTGCTTTACGGGATTTAGTCATGAATACGCGTTTATTGCGACTGAGCGCATTAATCACGCTCGCCTATGGCTTGGGGACATCGACTGCTTATGCAGAATCTTGCTTACAAAAAATCACCGGTTCGATACCCGATACACAAGGCCAGTCTATTGCCAATCCTGAAGTGGCACAGGAAGATTCCACCAAAAATGCCAACAATAAGAATGGACACCCTTCCCCTATCTGCGCCGCCTCCGACAACGATGTCGAAACCAGGGATGGCGCCACCACAGTTGCACTACCAACCATCATCATCTCCAGCCAACACCTGAATCAGGCCCGCAACGGCATTCTGGTAGAAACCGGCAGCAGCGCCTATCACATCAGCCAGCAAGATATTGCCGCCCTGCCGCAAGGAGAAAACACGTCCTTCAATCAACTCCTGTTGCAAGCACCTGGCGTGGCACAAGATTCCTTTGGGCAACTGCATGTACGCGGTGACCATGCCAACTTGCAGTACCGCCTCAACGGCATCCTGCTGCCAGAAAGCATCTCCGGCTTTGGGCAGACACTAGACACACGCTTCATCGACAACATCAACCTGTTGACCGGGGCCCTCCCTGCGCAATATGGCTACCGCACCGCCGGCATCGTCGATATTCAGACCAAGACCGGGCAACTGACACCCAGCGGCGACATCGGCATGGTTATCGGCAGCAACAATACCCGTCAGGTCAACGGTCAGGCTAGCGGCACACTCAATGACATCAGCTACTACGTCACCGGTTCATTCGATGCCAACAATCTCGGCATCGAAAACACAACCGGCGCCTCATCCGCCTTGCATGACCGCACGGTACAGAACAAGGCTTTTGGTTATTTTTCCTATCTGATCAATCCAGACACACGCCTGAGTCTGATTCTTGCCAACACCGACAGCGGCTTCCAGATTCCGAATATTGCCGGCCAAACACCAAGCTATCCGCTACCCGGCGTCAATATTGCCTCAGCCAATCTGAATGAAACTCAGCGTGAAACCAACCGCTACGGCATTCTCTCCTTACAAGGAGGAATCGGCGACGACATTGACTACCAGATCGCTGCCTTCAGCCGCTATAGCAGTGTGCAATTTCAACCAGACACCTACGGTGATCTGATTTATACCGGCGTGTCCACTCAAGTCGCGCGCAGCGGCTTGGCCAACGGTTTACAAGCCGACGGCAGCTATAGACTCAATCAAAACCATACTTTGCGTAGCGGCATCTCTTATACCCGAGAGACCGTGAGCAACAGCAATCAGTCATTGACCCTGCCCACCGATGCCAATGGCAACCCGACCAGCGACACGCCACTATCCATCAACGACAGCAGCAGCAAAGTCACCAGTCAAGTTGGCGTCTATTTGCAAGATGAATGGAAACTCACCGACACCCTCACTTTGAACTATGGGGCGCGCTTCGATGAACTCGATGCCTATGTCACAGGTAGCCAATTGAGTCCGCGTATCGCCTTGGTTTATCAAATGACACCGCGCACTACCTTGCACGCTGGTTATGCTCGCTATTTCACGCCGCCGACCAATGAGTTGATTCCGGCCACCACCATCGCCAGTTTTGCCAATACCACCGGTGCTGCGGCCAGCAATCAGAACGATGCTGTACAACCGGAGCGCTCCAACACCTACGATCTGGGCTTGAGCCATAAGGCGACGAAAAATTTGACACTGGGCCTGGATGGCTACTACAAGCAAGTCACCAATTTGCTCGACGAAGGTCAATTCGGTTCAGCCTTGCTGTACACGCCCTTCAACTATGCGCAGGGCAAGATCTACGGCATTGAGTTGACGCTGAACTATCGACAGGATGATTTTTCGGCCTATTTCAATCTGGCCCGCTCTACCGCCCTAGGCAAGAATATCGTGTCCAGCCAATACAATTTCAGCCAGGAAGAGCTGAACTATATTGCCAATAATTGGGTGCATTTGGATCACGATCAAACAATCACCGCCTCGACAGGTGCATCTTATGTGTACCACGGCACTACGTACAGCGGCGATGCCCTGTTCGGCAGCGGCCTGCGCAGTGGCTTTGCCAATACAGACCATCTGCCTTACTACACCACCGTCAATCTGTCGGCAGCGCATACCTTTAGCGACTCGCCCATGGGCAAGGTGACGGTACGACTGAGCATTGTCAATCTGTTCGATGCGACCTACGAAATTCGTGATGGCAGCGGTATCGGCGTCGGTGCTCCGCAATACGGCCAGCGTCGTGGAATGTACCTGGCATTAACCAAACATTTTTGACAGACACAACGAGCAAGGAAGAAAATAAGGACGAAAAAAAACAGGCGCCGAAGCGCCTGTTTTTTTGCCAATCTATTTGCCTTAAACAAACTGGCGAATACTGGAGCGGGAGAAGAGGCTCGAACTCTCGACCTATACCTTGGCAAGGTATCGCTCTACCAACTGAGCTACTCCCGCATGAACAAGACCGCTACTATATAGCCTCCATAGAAAAAGTCAAGTATCGGACGTCACTTCCTGGACTTTTTTTATCAAGGGCCATGCTTTGCGCAAGTAATACAGCATCGACCATACCGTCAACAAGGCCGCCACCAATAACAAAACATGTCCCCACACACGCGTATTCAACACCCCTGCCAGATCGTTATAAAACAACAGCATGGGAATGGCGATCATTTGTGCTGTAGTTTTGATTTTCCCCAGCGAACTGACAGCCACCGATTTGGATGCACCGATCTGCGCCATCCATTCACGCAAGGCTGAAATCGCAATTTCACGGCCGATGATGACAAACGCAACGATGGGATGAACGCGATCAAGATGCACCAGCACCAGTAAAGCACCGGTGACCATGAGCTTGTCGGCTACGGGATCAAGGAAAGCGCCAAAGGCGGACGTCTGATTCCAGCGCCGCGCCAGAAAGCCATCGAACCAATCCGTAGCCGCTGCCACCACAAAGATGATCGTCGAAGCCACGCCTTGCTGATCACGCGACAAACCCAGTTCCGGTACATAGAACACCCCCACCACCAAGGGAATCAGGGCCACACGCAACCAAGTAAGCAAAATGGGAAAATTGAATGGCATACGTTATTTTTTATCTGAGACTGCTGAGCAGCATTAAGTTTATCGAGATAGTATCAGAGCCAAGCACCAAAACACGTTGCAGCACGTGATAGTTATTGCTGTGAAAATAGCGACATCAGTGCAGTTGGCGGTAAATTTCTTCGGCAAGTGTGCGTGAAATACCCTCCACCGAAGCTAGCTCATCGATACTTGCATCGGCCACACCGCGCAGTCCGCCGAAACGCGCCAGTAATTTTTGCCGCCGTTTGGCGCCAATGCCCTCGATCTCTTCCAGCCGCGAAGTCTGCCGCGCCTTGTCACGTTTGGCACGCATGCCGGTAATGGCAAAACGGTGTGCTTCGTCACGAATCTGGGCAATCAACATCAACGCGGACGATTCCTTACCCAGCTCCTGCGGCATCCTGCCGTCGACGAACACGAGCGTTTCCAGACCGACCTTGCGTCCCTCGCCTTTGGCCACACCTACGATGAGACTCAGATCCAGCCCCAGCTCAGTAAATACCTGGCGCGCCATTTCGACCTGACCTTTGCCGCCATCGATAAAAACAATATCCGGCATCATGCCTTCGCCGTTGGCGACTTTTTCGTAACGTCGTGTGAGCACCTGGCGCATTGCTGCGTAGTCATCGCCCGGCGTAATGTCATTGATGTTGTAGCGCCGGTACTCGCCGTTTTGCATGGCATGGTGATGGAACACGACACACGAGGCTTGCGTCGCCTCGCCTTGTGTATGGCTGATGTCGAAACACTCGGCACGCAGACTGTCGATATCTTCGACGTCCAGGCCAAGCGCCTCCACCAAGGCACGTGTGCGCGCCTGTTGTGAACCCTGCTCGGACAACAGCCGTGCCAGAGCGATCTCCCCGCCTTTGTGCGCCATCTCTAGCCATTGGCGACGTTGCCCCTGAGGCTGAAAAGTGAGCGTGATGCGATGGCCACATTGCTCCATCAAGGCCAACATCAGGGCCGGGTCGTCGAACTCTTGATTGACGATCAAATTACCGGGGATGAATTTGTCGATATAGTGCTGCGCCAGAAAAGCTTTGACCACTGCCATTTCGAGTGACTCATCGATGTCGGCCAAAGCATCGGCACCATCGACATGGGTCGGGAAATAAGCCCGATCGCCCAGATGACGGCCGCCGCGCACCATCGCCAGATTGACACAGGCGCGACCACCTTGGACGATCACAGCGATGATGTCAATATCGGCATCACTGCCGGTTTCCATGGTCTGCTGATGCAGCACGCTCGATAAGGACGTGATCTGATTGCGCACGGCTGCAGCTTGCTCAAACTTGAGCTCGCCGGCAAAGGCATGCATTTTCTTTTCCAGCACATCAAGCACCTCGGTCTGACGACCATGCAAAAACTTGGAGGCATGCTCGACATCCAGTGCATAGTCTTCGGCGCTAATCAGATTGACGCAAGGCCCGCTGCAACGATGGATCTGATGCAATAGGCAGGGCCGCGTGCGATTGGCGTAGACGGTGTCTTCGCAGGTGCGCAACAGGAACACCTTCTGCAAAATCTGGATTGATTCCTTGACTGCCCAGGCGTTGGGAAAAGGTCCAAAATACTGGCTCTTCTTGTCAACCGCGCCGCGGTAATACGCCATACGCGGGAAAGCGTGCGCACTGATTTTCAGGTAGGGATAGGACTTGTCATCGCGAAACAGAATATTGAAACGTGGTCGCAAGGTCTTGATGAGATTGTTTTCCAGCAGCAAGGCTTCGGCTTCGCTACGGGTGACAGTCGTCTCCAACCGCGCAATGCGCTCGACCATCATGGCGATACGCGGACTGGTCAGGGTTTTTTGAAAATAACTGGAAACCCGTTTCTTGAGATCGCGTGCCTTACCTACATAGAGCAAATTATCATTGGCATCGAAATAGCGATACACGCCAGGCAAATGCGGCAACTTGGCCACCGTCTCAAGGACGATGGCGCGCGGATCAGGTGGCAAGGTGTCTGACATGCTGGCGCGCTAGTATCAGCTCAGGGTCTTGAGCAATGCTTTGGCGGCGATAAAACGTGCATCCTGTTGCAAGCTGTCCCAATCCAGAGCAGCAGTTTGTGGCACCAGCGCCGCAACACGCGCAGCCGACGCCGCCGACACCTCGGTGTGAAGGCCATGCAACAGTTCGTCGGCCTTGTCTGGCGCATTACAAATGAGGACCATGTCGCAACCAGCCTGCAGCGCCGCCTGGGCGCCATCAATCACGCCACCGGCCACACTGGCGCCTTCCATGCTGAGATCATCGCTGAAAATGACGCCCTGAAAACTCAGGTCCTGACGCAAGATGCTCAGCCATTTTTTGGAAAACCCAGCCGGATGAGGATCCACCTTAGGATAAATCACGTGTGCCGGCATCACTGCGGTGAGGCTCATGCCAAGCCAGTCGTAAGGCGCTGCATCGTCACCAATGATGTCCTCGAATGGGCGCTCATCGACTGGAATGGCCACATGCGAGTCAGCCTGAACAAAGCCATGGCCGGGAAAATGCTTGCCGCAGTTGGCCATGCCGGCCAATGCCAGACCGTGATTGAGGCTCTTGGCCAACAAGGTCACCACGCGCGGATCACGATGGAAAGCGCGCGTACCAATCACGCCCGACTGACCGAAGTCGAGATCTAGCACTGGTGTAAACGACAAATCAACACCACAGGCACGCAACTCGGCAGCCAGCACGAAACCAACCGCCGTGGCCAGTTTGGTGGCTTGCAAGACGTCTCGTTCCCACAACTCTCCCAGCAAACACATGGCCGGTAAATGCGTAAATCCATCGGTCTTGAAGCGCTGTACGCGACCGCCCTCGTGATCAACAGCAATCAACACGCCAGGACGCGCGGCATGGATTGCATCGGTCAATGCAAGCAGTTGCTTGCGGTTCTCATAGTTACGCGCAAACAGGATCACGCCGCCGGTCAGCGGATGCTGAATACGGCGAATGTCTTCTACCGTCAGTGTGGTGCTGACCACATCTAGCATGACCGGTCCAAGTGGCGTTATCGCTTGCTGCTGAGCTGCTACCTTCATATTTTCTCCACAATAACAAAGGCCACCGCATACTCCGCCTCATCAGTGATTGAGACTTGTGCGGTCAGGCCGTTCTGTTCCATCCAGATTTTCAGTTTGCCGCTGCAGACCACTTCGGGCTTGCCGCTGGCAGCATTGAGCGTTTGCATCGCGCGCCACGTCATGGGCATGCGCATGCCCATACCGATGGCCTTGGAAAACGCTTCCTTGGCTGCGAAACGAGTTGCCAGGAAACGGATGCCACGCACTTCCACCTTGGCTTTGCGGCTAAGGTATTTGGCCATTTCCTCAGGACCAAGAATGCGTTCGGCAAAACGGTCACCGTAACGATCAAGCGCCGCCTTGACTCGTGAAATTTGCAAAATGTCGGTACCGATACCGTAAATCACGATCAGCCCCGCACAGCGCTCAGACGCGCCTTCTGCATGATCGCCTTCATTTCGCTGACCGCGTTGTGCCAGCCGACAAACACGGCGTGCGCAACGATGGCATGACCAATATTGAGCTCGGCAATATCGGCAATCGCCGCAATCGCCTGCACATTAGTGTAATGCAAACCATGACCGGCATTGACCTTGAGTCCCTGCTTGAGGCCCGCCAGCACACCTGCTTTGACCCGCTCGAGTTCCTTTTGCTGCGCCACTTCGTCGTGTGCCTCGGCATATCGACCAGTGTGCAACTCAATAACGGGCGCACCAGTTTCGGCAGCGGCCTTGATCTGTTCTTCATCGGCATCAATGAACAGGCTTACCCGTATGCCCTCGGCCTGCAACTGACGCACCGCTGCTTGTACCTGAACGAAGTGGGTAACCACGTCTAACCCACCTTCGGTAGTCACTTCAGTACGTTTTTCCGGCACCAGGCAAGAGTCATGCGGCTTGATACGGCAGGAAAAATCGATCATTTCACTGGTCACCGCCGCCTCCAGATTCATACGTGTACGCAGCAAGGGACGGATGGCTTCGACATCGGCGTCACGGATATGCCGACGATCTTCGCGTAAATGCAGCGTAATGGCATCGGCACCAGCCTCTTCCGCTTGCAGTGCGGCTTGAATAGGGTCGGGATAACGGGTCCCGCGCGCATTGCGCAAGGTGGCGACGTGATCGATATTGATGCCCAGCTCAAGTACAGGGCCGACAGGATGCAGGAAACTCATGGTTTATCGCGATACACGGTGAGGTGAGGAGGAAGATGCTACAGACGTGGCTTGCTCGGCATGAACATTACCTTGAGATGCCGGCACGGCCGTATTGACGGAAGTTGGTTTCCAACGCCAGTTCAATGCCAGCATGGCCATCCCCCCAGCCACCAGGCCCCAAAATGCTGTGCCGATACCAAACAGAGAAATGCCAGAAGCCGTGACAAGGAAAGTGATAAGCGCGGCTTCCCTATGCTTTTCGTTGGACATGGCCACGGTCAGGCCGTTAGCGATCGTGCCAAACAGTGCCAGCCCGGCAATGGCCATGACCAACGCTTTGGGAAAGGCAGCAAACAGCGCCACGACCGTTGCCCCAAATGCGCCTGCAAGCAAATAAAACACACCGGCAGCAACACTGGCCATATAACGTTTAGCCGGGTCTTCATGCGCTTCCTTGCCCATACAAATGGCCGCGGTGATGGCTGCCAGACAGATCGAAAAACAACCAAACGGTGCCAACACCAATGTCACCAGTCCGGTCGACGTCATCAACGGCGAGACTGGCGTGTGGTAACCGGAGGCACGCATGATAGCCACGCCCGGCGCGTTCTGCGACGCCATCGTGACCACAAAGAGAGGAATACCGACGCCGAGCAGACTGGTCAGAGAAAACTGCGGCATGATCAATACTGGGTGAGCCAGCGCAATCTGAAAGTGATCCAGCTTGAGCAAGCCTTGGGAAGCAGCAAAAGCGGTACCCAGGATCAGCACAATAATGATCACGTAACGCGGCAAACAGCGCTTAGCTATCAGATAGCTGACAAACATCAGCAACACCAGGCCGAACTCCAGCTTCATGGCGGCAAACACATCCATACCAAAGCGCACCAGAATGCCAGCCAGCATGGCCGCGGCGATGGACAAGGGAATACGGTTCATGACGCGTGCAAACAAACCAGTGACACCACAGATGGTCACCAGCGTTGCAGAAAACATGAATACACCTATCGCCTGCGGCATCGTCAGACCGGCCAGTCCGGTAATGAGTAAAGCCGCCCCCGGCGTCGACCAGGCGGTGACCACCGGCTTCCGATAATACAGAGACAGCCCGATACAGGTCAGCCCCATACCCAGGCCTAGCGCAAAAATCCAGGAGCTGATCTGATCCGGCGTGGCACCGGCAGCGCTGGCTGCCTGAAAAACAATCGCAGCCGAACTGCTAAAGCCAATAAGAACAGCAACGAAACCTGCCGTCATGGCAGACCAGGAAAAATCCTTGAACACCTTGGTCTCCGTACCGCTAGAGTTGTGAGAGATCGATCAGGATCTGACGCGTATTAAGCTGCGCGCCACCCAGATGATGAGATAGCAAGAAACGCATCAGTAACTTGCTTTGCGTTTGCGTATTGACGTCGCTGTAATCTTCGCGCTCCATATCGAGCAAGGTCTTGCCCGAGACTTTCGGCCAGACGTCAGCAGCACGAACCGGTCGCACGCCATGCTCAGGGTCGACCACATAGATAGTGGCAGGATCAACGGTTTTTTTGAGCAAGGTGCACGTTGTCCAGTCTGCGGCAACGCCGGTTTCCTTGAGCAGGGCGCGCTCAAACTGGCGCAACACGCCCAGTCCGGACTCGCCATGAGCCAGTTGATTCAACGTCGATACATACTGATCGAACAGGGCCGGATGTGGATCATCGCGTGCCAGCAGTTTCACCAGCAATTCGTTGAGATAAAAACCGCACAGCAAAGCTGATTTTTCCAATGGCCATAGCCCACCGACCCATTCGGCCGCCGTCAAGGTGCGCACTTCGGATTTGCCGCTCCAGCTTACCGAGAGCGGCTGAAAAGTCTGCAATACGCCGCGCAGTTTGGAATGGGGACGTTTGGCCCCCTTCGCCACCAAGGCAATGCGACCATAATCACGTGAGAACACGTCAACGATCAGACTGGTTTCCTTGTAGGGATAGCTGTGCAAGACAAACCCTGGCTGCGCTTGAACGCGCAATTCCTGCACTTTGGCGCGGCGCGGCGCGGCAGGCGTGCGCCGCTTAGCCGCGGCAGAATTCTTGGCATTGCTCAATGCTGATTCAGTCGCCGCCGCACTCAGCGCAACGGCATCGGAAGTCGCCGTTGCAGTCACCGAGCCTACAACAATATCAGCGGAGATCGCAGCCATAGTCAATTTTAGTAGGTAATGCTATTCGTAGCCGTAGGCACGCAATCCGGCTTCATTATCAGCCCAGCCGGATTTGACCTTGACCCAGATTTCCAGATAGACCGGACCACCGAACAGGCGCTCCATATCCAGCCGCGACTGTGTGGAAATGTCTTTCAGACGCGCGCCCTTGTTACCGATTACCATCGCCTTGTGGCCATCGCGCTCAACCAGGATAGCCGCAAACACACGACGCAAATCGCCTTCCTGTTCGAATTTCTCGATCAGCACGGTACTGGTATAAGGCAATTCTTCACCGACGAAACGGAAGACTTTTTCACGCACAATTTCCGAAGCAAGGAATTTTTCACTGCGGTCAGTGATATCGTCTTCACCAAACATCGGCGGATTCAACGGCAGCAACTTGCGAATTTCATCCTGCAAAGCATCCAGCTGAAAACGCTGTTGAGCCGACACTGGCACCACAGCAGAAAAATTATGCTGGGCCGCGACACCCTGTGCGAACGGCATGAGCACTGCCTTATCCTTCTGGCGATCGGATTTATTCATCACCAGAATGCAAGGCACATTAGCTGGCAAGAGTGCCATCACCTGTTTGTCAGCAGGACCAAAGGTTCCAGCTTCGATCACGTATAAAATCACGTCAGCGGCTGTCAACGTGGTGGTGACTGTGCGATTGAGTGTCTTGTTCAGGGCATTGCTGTGACGTGTCTGAAAACCCGGTGTATCGATATAGACATACTGGGTGTTAGCAATGGTTTGAATACCGGTAATACGATGCCGCGTCGTTTGTGCCTTGCGCGAAGTGATGCTGACTTTGGCGCCAACCAATACATTCATCAATGTCGATTTACCGACGTTCGGGCGACCGACAATAGCAATGTAACCACATCGATAATCGCTCGATGTGTCGGCAGGTGCGGAGATTTCTGTCATGCGGTTTTACTTTGTGTAACGGTGGATACAGAGACATGGGTCTCACTACGACTCTCTTGCGGGACAGCTGTGGCCGACGCAAGGGGTCGCTCGTGTTTGTCTGACTTATCTAACTTTTCGTTCTTCTCGATTTTGACTTCAAGTTTGTGCTCAGCTTTGGTATCGACCTTGCTGCTGTCGATCTTGCCTGATTTGAGCACATTAGATTTTTCTGCTTTGCTGACAACCACGGCATCTGATTGCCCATCAATTGGTGCATCTGGCTGGATCGTGGCAATGCCGGCCAGTTTGAGTTGCGTCGTACGCGCACGCGGCTTGCGTCCTGATGCAGGCACTTTTATAAATGCCGCCTGTACCGCTTCCAGCGCCAGCTTTGCTGCCGCCTGTTCACCCGCACGACGACTGCCACCAGTACCAAACACCTGAATATCCAATTTCGGTACTAGGCACTCGATTTCAAATTCTTGATTATGTGCGGCACCATGCGTTGCCACTACATTGTATTGTGGCAACGGTATTTTCTTGCCTTGCAAATATTCTTGCAGCAAGGTCTTTGCATCCTTGCCTAATGTTTTAGGATCAACCGTATCGAGTATTGGAATGTAGAGCGAGCGGATTACATCGCGCGCCGCATCAAACCCGGCATCCAGGAAAATCGCACCAAACAATGCTTCAAGAGTATCCGCCAAGATAGATGGTCGGCGAAAACCGCCCGACTTCAACTCCCCTTCTCCGAGGCGCAAAAATTGCGACAGGTCCAGACGTTGAGCAATTTCGTAAAGCGATTGTTGCTTGACGAGGTTGGCGCGCAGGCGAGAGAGATCACCTTCATCGATCTTGTTGTAGCGATCGAACAGCAGTGAAGCAACGACGCAATTAAGAATAGAGTCGCCGAGAAATTCCAGTCGTTCGTTATGCAAGCTGCTATGGCTACGATGTGTCAATGCCTGCTGCAATAACGTAGCGTCCTTGAACACATGCCCCAGCCGATTTTGCAATACTAATGGATCCATTTATTCATCCGTCGCTTAGTCGCTTAGTCGCTTGAAGAGCCGAAGCCAAGCAGCGCTACTGAGCACATTACCGGCCATCACCGCCGCCCAAACCATTCCCGCAAGCGCAGACCTTCATTGCCCGCAGCACTCCTACACCAATAATCGCCTGTCTATTGCAGTCAATATACACGCATCAGCTGGTATCGACTCACGGCAAATAATTATCAAAAAATATCAAACCACCAGCCGAAGAAAAACAATGCCGAAAGGAAATTTAATGAAAACTGCCGATACGCTTCAGATTACCCAGGTTCATCCAGACAAAAAATGCTTTCCCGACAATATTCTGATCTGGCACAAAACCCCAGTAGCGGCTATCGAGGCTGTTGTCGCGGTTATCTCCCATCATGAAGTACTGTCCTGCGGGTACCGTACAAGCAAAGCCCTCGGTGTTATAAGTGCATAGCTCATGTTGCGGAAAAGCATCAGGATTCGGCACGAAATTGGGTGCGCGTTCGTCTGTCAAAATTTTGTGGTCAACGCCAGTCAGGTTTTCTTGCCATTGCTTATAGTACGCCAAATTCTCATCGTCGAGAAAATCTGGCAATGGCTGATAAGAGACTTCCTTACCATTAATCGTTAGGTGCTTGTTTTTATAGACAATTTTATCACCTGGCACGCCGACAACCCGCTTAATGTAATCCACCGACGTATCTTTAGGATATTTAAAAACCATGACATCGCCACGCTGCGGATCGCTGATGTTAATGATCTTCTTGTTGAGAATCGGCAGGCGAATGCCATAGGTAAATTTATTCACCAAAATCAGGTCACCCACCAGCAATGTGGGCTCCATCGAACTGGAGGGAATTTTGAAAGGTTCGTACAAAAACGAACGCAAGAAAAACACCAGTGCGATCACCGGAAAAAAACTACCGGAGTATTCGATCCAGGTAGGTTGACGCAACAAGCCAGCTTCCAGAGCAGCGCGGCCATTAGTATCGTTTTTGATGCCTTCGTTGTTGAGCTTGGCCACACGCGCATCAAACTCGGCCAGTGCGGCATCTGCCTTGGCCCGGCGTTGCTTGGCCCAGAAAAAAGTGTCCAAGAACCAGATCACGCCTGTGATCAACATCAATACAAACAAAATCAGTGCAAAATTTCCTAAGAGAGACTGCAGATTCATTTTTCATCCACTTGTAAGATTGCCAGGAATGCTTCCTGAGGGATTTCCACCGAGCCGACTTGCTTCATCCGTTTTTTACCGGCCTTTTGCTTTTCCAGCAACTTGCGCTTACGGCTGATGTCACCGCCATAGCACTTAGCCAGAACGTTCTTGCGCAATGCCTTGACGTTTTCCCGAGAAATGATGGTGGCACCAATGGCAGCCTGAATGGCCACATCGAACATCTGACGCGGAATCAGCTCGCGCATCTTGGCCGCCACCGCGCGACCACGAAACTGACTGTTGGCGCGATGGACGATGATGGCCAGCGCATCGACTCGCTCACTGTTGATGAGCATGTCGACCTTGACCACATCGGCCGACCGGTACTCCTTGAACTCATAGTCCATTGAGGCGTAACCGCGCGAGGTCGATTTGAGACGATCAAAAAAGTCCAGTACGATTTCTGCCATCGGCATTTCATAGGTCAACTGCACCTGCTTGCCGTGATAGCTCATGTTGATCTGCACGCCTCGTTTTTGGGTACACAGAGTAATGACTGAGCCGACATATTCCTGCGGCATGTAGAGATTAACGGTAACGATCGGCTCGCGCACCTCTTCCATCTTGGAGGGCTCGGGCATCTTCGATGGGTTATCCACCTTCAAGATGGTTCCGTCACGCAGCACTACTTCATACACCACGGTCGGTGCCGTAGTGATGAGGTCCATGTCAAATTCTCGCTCCAGGCGCTCCTGCACGATTTCCATGTGCAGCAGTCCCAGGAAGCCGCAACGAAAGCCAAAACCCAGTGCCTGCGATACCTCCGGCTCATACTGCAACGCAGCATCATTGAGCTTGAGTTTTTCCAGTGAATCGCGCAGCGCATCATATTGATTGGCTTCGACCGGGAATAGACCTGCAAAAACCTGTGGTTGTACTTCCTTGAAGCCGGGCAGTGGCGAGGCCGCCTTGTTGGCAGCCAGCGTTACAGTATCGCCAACCTTGGCGGCCTTCAGCTCCTTGATACCAGCAATGATAAAGCCGACCTGCCCCGCAGATAGCGACTCACGCCCCTGTGATTTGGGGGTGAAGACACCGACGCTTTCCGTCAGATGAGTCGACTCGGTCGCCATCAGAAAAATCTTGTCTTTCGGACGCAAGGTGCCATTGACGATGCGCACCAGCATGACCACGCCAACGTAATTATCAAACCAGGAGTCGATGATCAAGGCCTGCAACGGCGCATTCGGATCTCCCTTAGGCGCCGGAACCTTAACAATCAACGCTTCGAGAACGTCCTGCACACCCAAACCGCTCTTGGCAGAACAAAGAGTGGCGTCACTGGCGTCAATACCGATGACTTCTTCGATCTCGCTCTTGGCATTGTCCGGATCGGCCGACGGCAGATCAATTTTATTGAGCACCGGCACCACTTCCACACCCAGATCCAGCGCAGTATAGCAATTGGCGACCGTCTGCGCTTCCACGCCCTGGGAAGCATCGACAACCAATAGCGCACCTTCACAAGCTGACAGGGATCGGCTGACTTCATAACTGAAGTCAACGTGACCGGGGGTATCAATCAGATTGAGATTGTAGATATTGCCGTCGAGCGCCTTGTACTGCAAAGCCGCAGTCTGCGCTTTGATCGTGATACCGCGCTCACGCTCAATATCCATAGAGTCGAGAACCTGAGCCTCCATTTCACGATTGGAGAGACCGCCACAAAGCTGAATGATGCGATCAGCAAGCGTAGATTTGCCGTGGTCAATATGGGCAATGATCGAAAAGTTACGGATATTGTTCATTAAATTGCAGAAAACGATGAAAAAAGGCGCCCCGGCACAGGGAGCGCCTCCCAATTGAGCGCCTTTACTACAGCTTGTTCAACCCGCCATTCTACCGGATTTCACGGGCTAAAAGCCGAATACGCCATGGATGCGTTGTCATGAGGATAGATTAATGACGCCACACTCTGCTTTCACAAGCTTTCCAGAATGATCACACCAACGAGCGATCAGAGACTTTCACAGAAAAATTGCTGCACGGCCGAAACATCCAGAAAATAGTGACACAGCTGACGCAACGGCTGCTCGCCATGTTGCCCCACCAGTACCGGGACCAACTCATCGTAGTGTTGCAGCAATGTGGCCTCTGCATCAACGTCGATCATTTCTACCGTAAAGACTTGCGCTGACCGAAATTGCTCCAGAGCATTGAGCATATCTTCACAGAGATGGCAGTAAGAACGGGAATAGATGATGAAATGTGTACCTGGCATCGCGATCCCTCGACACGCTCATAGTAAAAAAGGCGGCATATCTGCGACACGCCACCTTCCCCGCTAAGCAAACATACGATTAATTGTCGCCGGAACCAGGACGCAAGGGAACAAATTGCGCTGAATCGCCACGCCGCACCAAAACGGCGGCTCGTTTTTTAGGGTCTAGCTTGGCAACAATGGCATTGAACTGCTTGGCATCTCGTATATCGGCATCATTGAGACGCTGCACCACATCGCCGGCACGCAATCCTGCTGCTGCCGCAACGCCTACGGCGGACTCGACCAGCACGCCATTTTCCACATTAAGTTCCTTCTTCTGCGCATCACTGAGATCACTGACAATCAAACCCAGTGCGTTCGGCGCCATTTCCAACTTGGGCTTCTTGTCCTCAGCCTTCGCAGGCTTGTCGGCTTCGAGCTCCACCACCACCAGGCTGACGTCACGTGTATTGCCTTTTCGCCAGATAGTCACCGTCGCCCGCACACCTGGTTTCACGCCACCCACCATACGCGGCAAATCACTGGGCTTCTCAATTGGGGTGCCATTGAACTTGAGGATGATATCCCCCGCCTCCACGCCGCCCTTCTCTGCCGGACCTCCAGCCTCAACCCGCTGCACCAGTGCACCTTGTGCCTTACCCAACCCCAGCGACTCTGCCACATCCTTGGTGACTTCACCGATTTGCACGCCAATTCGGCCACGTGTCACGTGACCACTGCTCTTCAACTGATCAGAAACTCGCAATGCTTCATCAATCGGCACGGCAAAAGATATCCCCATAAAACCACCGGAGCGGCTATAAATTTGCGAGTTAATACCAATCACTTCGCCTTTGAGGTTGATCAAAGGTCCCCCGGAATTGCCGGGATTGACTGCTACATCAGTCTGGATTAGAGGCAAATAATCCCCAGTATCGCGCGCCTTGGCCGAAATAATGCCCGCTGTCACCGTACTTTCAAGACCAAAAGGAGAGCCGATCGCCAACACCCACTCACCAGCACGAATCTTGTCCGAATCTCCCATTGCCAAGCGCGGCAGATTATTGCCGTCTATCTTCAGCAAGGCGACATCAGTGCGCGTATCAGAACCGATTATCTTCGCCTTGAACTCCCGTTTATCGGTCAAGGTCACGTAAACCTCACTAGCACCATCCACCACATGCGCATTGGTCATGATGTAGCCATCAGCGGAAATAATGAAGCCAGACCCAACGCCACGCGGCACCTCTTCTTGCTGTGCGCTGCCGCCTTTGCGGTTATTACGTGGTGTATTCGGCTGTTGCTGACGCGGAATCGGTACGCCGAAAAAACGACGGAAAAATTCCTGCATTTCCTCATCATCGGTTCCCGCTTGCTGCTGACCAGCCTTGACTCGCTCGGTGGTACGGATATTGACAACCCCAGGGCCGGTTCGATCAACGATGTCGGCAAAGTCCGGCAGCCCAGCCACCGTCGGCGCTGACACTGCCAGCGAAACGCCAAACAAGGCGGGGGAAAAAGCGACGACAGAAGCACTCAACAACGACAACAGGATCTTCTTGACTGGACTCATGATTTTCAGTTTTCGTGTTATTTGGATTTGAACTCTATCGAATTCGACACTTGCCGAATCGCGGCGGCTGGGACTTCACCAACAACCGTCAACCAGTAGTCGCCTTGACGACGCCCCATGATATTCAAGGCTCCTTGCTGCATGAATCCCTCGGTACGATTTTGCGTACCCGGTTCTATAAATACAGAAATCGCAGCAAGACCGTCAGAAAAAACGATTTGCGATACCTCTCGCTGGGTCGTTATACCATGCTGAGTCGAGGACGCGCTTGCACTCTGAGTGTCGGATATCATACGCCGGACCTCTTGAATTTTTTTGAAACCAGGTGGAGGCGTCACCGACCAGTCAGTCAGATTGGCCTGACTCATCACAGAGTTTTCAACATGCCAACCATTCGTGTTGGGAAAACTGGATTTGACACGATGATGATCAATGTTGCCGATCTCAATCTGAGTAAAAGAAATCTGCTCAACCAGTTCATTCTTGGCATCAAAAGTTTGCGCCTTGAGCAGTAAACCAGTCTGCTGGTCAGCCCAAAGCTTATAGCCATAGCGCAATTTATCTTTAGGCTCCAACAAAACTGCCTGACAGTCATGACCGGCAATACGACCCACTTCGCCCATTCTGATCGTGTAAAAATCGATTAGGTCAGCCGGATTGGCTGTGAGGAAGGCTGGAAAAACATCATGCGTCAGGCGCTTTTCCAAGAGGACCGTTTTAGCTTCAGGAACATAACACGCAACATCATCATTGTTACGGATGTATTCTCGCGGCTTACCATCAAGAACCTCGAGTTTTTCTATCTCGTTCTTACCAGACAGGATATGCGTGATGCGAGAAGTTCGTATTTGACTGGACTGCTGGTAGACGAACGTCCCCGAGTAGCTAAGTCGCTGCGCAGCGGCCTGTATTTTTTTTAATAAGACCTGCGCATCCTGATCGTTACCCACTTTTGCCGGCAAAGCATTCTCCGCTTTAACGGAAAATGTGACGATGAGTAAAATCAAAAAAACGACCCGGAGCAAACCTTGGGGCTGCTGCATATTATTTATCTGAGTCAATGGTAAAACCCGCAGAGCGAGCATATTGAGCGGAACTGTACATCGAAGGGGAAAAGCGTTGGTGCGCCATCAAATATTCATCAATGCGAGGATCTCGGGCAACTTCGCCTTGCTGTGATAATCCACTTATCTGCCCCCCCTCTTGTGCAACGCCAGAAGAAGTCGCCAAATTTACGACCGCGCTGGTAACGACAGGGGGCGATGGTGACATCATTGCGCCACTAGCGATGGAAGCAGGCTGATGTGGCATCGCCACAAACACCAATGCGACCACCGCAGCAGCCAGCCCAACACCGGGCATGGCAAACCGGCGTAAAAACTGTTTACGGGAACGTCCCATTTCAATTGCAGCGACTGCCGTGATCGGATCTACCACGACGCGCTGAGGCGCAATAATGATGGGTTCAGACTCAAGACGCGCCGCCATTTTTGAGTCAAATGCGTCGCTGAATACAAAGGCCATTTCCTCTGAGCGCAGCAAGTCTCCGATTTGGTGATATTCCCTCCAAGTCAACTGTGCTTGAGGCTGACGCAAATCAGCCAGCACCACATCGACATGAACGTCTCCCAACTCACCGTCGGCGAATGCCGAAATCTGGTCTTTGTTAATTTCTCTGGTATTCATAAGTAGTCACCCGGCCACAAAATTCCAATTCCATCACCCGATTTTATTGTTATTACTCTGGGTTAATTTTCCACCATGCCTATCATGCGACAAATCAAGCCCATCAATAAACTGCTGCCGTCAACACTACCACCGTTTATCAAGCGCCGTACCAAGCAAGGGGCGCAATTTTTCAGCAATCGCTTCGCGTGCCCGAAAAATCCGGCTACGTACGGTGCCTATCGGGCAACCCATCGCTTCGGCGATTTCATCGTAGCTCAATCCTTCCATTTCACGCAGCATGATTGCAGTACGCAATTCTTCCGGCAAGGCTTCCATTGCAACGTTGACTGTTTGTGCAATCTGTTTGGTCGCCAACATCGACTCAGGAGTATTGATGTCCCTTAGGTGGTCGCCATCATCAAAAGTTTCAGCCTCTTCAGCATCCGCTTCGGTCGATGTAGGCGCGCGTCGCCCCATAGTTACCAGATAATTTTTTGCGGTATTGATACCGATCCGGTACAGCCAAGTGTAAAAGGCAGAGTCGCCGCGAAATTGCGGCAGTGCACGATAGGCTTTAATGAATGCTTCTTGCACGACATCTTCAGCTTCAGCCTGATCGCGCACCAGTCTCGATACAAGCCGCATCAGTTTGCGCTGATACTTGGCGACCAATAACTCGAACGCCTTCTTGTCGCCACGCTGTACGCGCTCGACAAGCAGTTGATCAATTTCGCGTTCCGTCGTCAAATCAAGTTTCCTTGTTTTTGGTCATGTCCGCACACACCGGCTCATTGGACAATTACCACACGATTTATCGAACATGGCAATATCGTTTCAGCAACCATGACGGCTGCGCTATTCAAGAAGGATTGCCATTATGACTTGCAACCCAGCGACAAGCCACTTGCAATGCACGAAAAGTTTCTTTTGAGACAGAGTCAGGCAATACAACTATCGTACGCACCCGCCCATTTTCCAGACGCAGCCGCAGCAAGAGCAAATTTGGCCACACCGTTGAGCCAGCCAGCAATTGGGCCAGACCACCACGCATCACCTGAGCGGAGAGCTTGGCACGGGCAGCTACATGATGTTCTACCAATCGGATTTGCCCGGTACCGGAAATATGTAGCCAAACCGCCTTGCGATTGTGCAACATCAACCAGAATGCCAAGATTGCAACAAAAATGCAAGTTGCAGCCAGTGCTATTCTAAAAATGAAAGACAGCTGCCCCACCAGTAGGAAGTCGAGTGCGATGCCAATGAAAGCCACAATGAAGGCCGCTGCTGCCATTAAAATCAAAAGCAGACGGGAAGGTTTGATATCCGCAGAAACTGCTATCGACATAAATGAAGGAATGGAAAGCGAACTCGGCTTCTGAAGAAGCCGAGTCGGTTTTATACCTTGCCGAACACCAACGTACCGTTGGTACCACCGAATCCAAATGAATTCTTGACGGCGATATCAATCTTCATATCGCGCGCCTGGTTGGCACAAAAATCGAGATCGCATTCAGGATCTTGATTAAAGATGTTCATAGTTGGTGGAGAGATCTGGTTATGCAAAGCCAATACAGTGAATACCGACTCTAAACCACCTGCTCCGCCCAACAAGTGGCCAGTCATCGACTTGGTCGAATTAACCACCATTTTATAAGCATGATCGCCGAACGCCGCCTTGATCGCATCGGTTTCATTCTTATCACCCAATGGCGTGGAAGTACCATGCGCATTGAGGTATTGCACTTCATCAGGATTTACACCTGCATCGCGCAAGGCCGAAGCCACACAACGACGAGGACCATCCAGACTTGGCGCAGTAATGTGATAAGCATCGCCGCTCATGCCGAACCCTAATACTTCGGCGTAAATCTTGGCGCCGCGCGCCTTGGCGTGCTCGTACTCTTCCAGCACCATCACACCAGCACCCTCACCGAGGACAAAGCCATCACGGTCTTTATCCCATGGACGAGACGCAGTAGACGGATCGTCGTTACGCTGGGACAAAGCTCGCGCTGATGCGAAGCCACCAATTCCCAATGGAGAAACGCTCGATTCCGCTCCACCGGCAATCATGACGTCGGCATCGCCATATTGAATCATGCGACTGGCCATACCAATACAATGCAAGCCCGTTGTACAAGCAGTGACAATGGCTAGATTGGGGCCTTTTAAGCCATATTTGATCGAGAGATTTCCGGAAATCATATTGATGATCGACGCCGGAATGAAGAAAGGACTGATGCGACGCGGGCCGCGATTGGTCAATTCTGCATGCGTTTCTTCGATCATCGGCAAGCCACCGATACCAGAACCGATGATCACACCAATACGCTCGGCGTTTTCATCAGTCACCTCCAGACCACAGTCCTGCATGGCCTGAATACCCGCCGCCATGCCAAAATGGATAAATGTATCCATGTGGCGCGCTTCCTTGGCGGGAATATAGTCCTCAATATTGAAGCCCTTCACTTCTCCCGCGAAGTGCGTGGAAAAGGGAGTGGCATCAAACTTGGTAATGGTAGCAATGCCCGACTTACCTTCTTTGACTGCACCCCAAGCAGCGGCAATTGAATTGCCAACAGGGGAGATGCATCCCAGACCGGTAATGACTACACGACGTTCACGTGAGCGGCTCAAGCAGTTCTCCTAGAGTCGTCCAAAACCAGCTTAGGCCTTGACGTGTGCCTTGGCGTAATCGATCGCCTGTTGCACGGTTGTAATTTTTTCAGCTTGTTCGTCTGGAATTTCCATTTCGAACTCATCTTCCAAAGCCATAACCAGCTCGACTGTGTCCAGCGAGTCAGCACCCAGATCATTGACGAACGAGGATTCGGTCTTGATGTCTGCTTCAGCGCAGCCCAGTTGTTCTGCAACAATCTTCTTAACACGTGCTTCGATATCGGACATAAATGCCTCCAGTGAATAGGTTACAAAAGTGCGCGCATTTTAGCAGGTTTGCACGCCAAAAATTCCACTTTTAAATATTCTTAGTAAGAATACTTAAGTTGCTGCTAATTGCTTTCAATTTCAGTGCCTATGCACTTAACTCATGTACATGCCGCCATTGACATGTAAGGTAGTGCCAGTAATGTAGGCCGCCTGCGGCGATGCCAGGAATGCCACTGCAGCAGCAATATCCTCAGGTGCACCCAGGCGTCCAAGCGGAATTTGCTGCAGCAGCGCAGCGGTTTGCTGCTCGCTCAGTGCTTTGGTCATATCGGTATCGATAAAACCCGGCGCAATACAGTTGACCGTGATATTGCGACTTCCGATTTCTCGTGCCAGCGCGCGGCTCATACCGGCCACGCCAGCCTTGGCAGCAGCATAATTCATTTGCCCGGGATTACCTGCCGAACCAACCACTGAAGTGATATTGATGATACGACCATGCTTGGCCTTCATCATGCCACGCAACACCGCACGGGATAGACGCCCGACCGCAGTCAAATTGGTCGAAATCACGTCATCCCATTCTTCTTCTTTCATGCGCATGGCCAACTGATCCTGGGTAATGCCAGCATTATTGACCAGAATCGACAAGCCACCAAATTCCTTTTGCACGCTCTCAACGGCCGCATTGCAGGCAGCCACATCCGTCACATTGAGTACCACGCCCTTGCCACAGCCTGGCTGCAACGCTTCCAGATAGGCGCTAATGGCCTCAGCACCAGCAGCCGAGGTCGCAGTACCGACCACCCTGGCACCCTGACGCACTAACTCCTGAGCAATTGCTCGACCAATACCGCGGGAAGCGCCTGTCACCAGCGCGACTTGATTTTGCAAATTATCTACACTCACTTGAGCAACTCCAATACTTTGTCCAGAGAAGTCTGATCAACGATAGTTTCGCCGATCAGATCGCCATTGATACGCTTGGTCAGACCGCTCAACACTTTACCAGGACCGCATTCGATCACATGGGTAATGCCTTGGTCCGACATTTTTTGCACCGTTTCCACCCAGCGTACCGCACTGGCCGCCTGGCGCACCAGCGCGTCCTTGATAGCTGCGGGTTCTGTGACGATTGCCACATCAACGTTATTAATCACCGGCAATTGCGCAGCCGTGAATGATACCGTTTCCAGATACGACTGCAGACGATCAGAGGCAGGCTTAAGTAAGGACGAATGGAACGGTGCCGACACCGGCAGGGACAAGGCGCGCTTGGCACCTTTGGCCTTGGCAACTTCACAAGCACGCTCGACCGCCGCCTTGTGGCCCGCAATCACGACTTGTGCTGGCGCGTTGAAATTGACCGCCTCAACCACTTGACCCTGGGCAGCTTCGGCACATGCAGCTCGCACATCCTCATCCGAAAGCCCTAGAATGGCAGCCATGCCGCCTTGACCGACAGGCACCGCCTCCTGCATTGCCTGCGCACGAAAACGCACCAACGGCACGGCATCCTTAAAAGCAATCACACCAGCGGCGACCAGCGCGGAATACTCACCCAGGCTGTGCCCCGCCACTAACACTGGTACCGGACCACCGGCGGCCAACCAGGCACGATACATCGCCACGGCTGCCGTCAGCATGACAGGCTGCGTGTTGGTTGTCAGATCGAGATCTTCTTTTGGACCCTCGGCAATCAATTTACCCAGATCGAATTGCAGCGCATCGGACGCCTCGGCAATGGTGGCCTGCACCACTGCATTATCAGCAAACCCGTTGAGCATGCCGATGGCCTGCGAACCCTGCCCTGGAAATACAAAAGCAAACTTTGTCATGGATAGTCGTTAACGTAAATTATTGATTTCAGTCTCGCCAATGGCAAACACCATCGGCGCATCATCACATGCGCACCAGCACAGCGCCCCAGGTGAAGCCACCACCGACACCTTCCATCATCACATTCTGACCGGGCTTGACGCGACCATCACGTACCGCCTGATCCAATGCAAGTGGAATCGATGCCGCCGACGTGTTGCCATGCTGATCAACGGTAACCACCATTTTATCGAGCGACAAGCCCAGCTTCTTGGCAGTCCCCTGCATGATACGGATATTGGCCTGATGCGGAATCAGCCAGTCGACTTCAGCAGCATCGACTTGTGCGATATGCAACACTTCACGCGCAACCTTGTCGAGCACGGAAACAGCCAACTTGAAAACCGCCGGACCATCCATGTACAAATAAGCGCTACCAGCCAAAACACCATCATTGACACTACCCGGCACGCATAAAATATGACCATGACTGCCATCGGCATGCAACTTCGAAGCCAGCACCCCAGGCTCATTGGAGGCCGACATGACAATAGCCCCCGCACCATCGCCAAACAATACGCAGGTAGTACGGTCTTCAAAATTGAGAATTCGGGAAAATACTTCGGAGCCAATGACCAGCACATTTTTGTGCGCACCCGATTTGATAAAGCTGTCCGCCACCGACATGGCATAAACAAAGCCACTGCAAACCGCCTGCACATCCATCGCAGCAGCGCCATTGGTGATACCAAGCTTACGTTGCACCACGCAGGCTGTACTAGGAAAACCACCTAAGTGATCCGGCGTCGAACTTGCCAAAATGATCAGATCAATATCATTGGGTTGCAGCTTGGCAGCCTCCAGAGCGCGCTGCGACGCGAAAACGGCGAGATCACTGGACATCACATCGGGCGCGGCATAGTGACGCGCGGAAATGCCGCTGCGCGAAACAATCCACTCGTCCGACGTTTCAACACCTTTTTCAGCCAACTGTCTGGCCAACTCATCATTGGTCACGCGCTTGGGCGGCAGATAGCTGCCGGTGCCGACGATTTTGCTATAAAGAGTCATACCGTTTTCTGTTCTGGTTAGATCGGTTGATGATCGGATGCTGCCGCAGCGCGCTCGGCCACATGCAGCGCTTCGACCTGCGGAATCAATTCCGCCATGGTCGTCGTGATGCGCGACAAGACATCATACTTGGCGGCGTCGTAGGCACGACGAATCGCCCATTCAAATGCATAAACATCAGCACCGCCATGGCTTTTAAATACCAGGCCGCGCAAGCCAAGCAGGCTGGCACCATTGTAGCGGGAAGGATTCAGACGGCGCGACAAGGCTTTGATGGCGCCATAAGCGATCAAGGCGCCCAGCTTATTGAAAAAACCTTTTTTGAACTCAGTTGTCAGGACGATTTTCACGAAACGCCCCAGACCTTCTGATGCCTTCAAAGTCACGTTACCAACAAAGCCGTCACAGACAACAATGTCGGTGGTGCCTTCAAAAATATCGTTACCTTCGACATTTCCGTAAAAATTTAGTATGCCCTTTTCATGATCAGCATGCAGCAGCTCGGCAGTCTGCTTGACCACCTCATTACCTTTGATCTGCTCCTCGCCGACATTGAGCAAACCAATTGACGGCTTTGGCTTGCCCTCCATGGCCGACACCAGCGCCGAGCCCATCAACGCAAACTGATGCAAATGCTGGGCTTCGCAATCGACATTGGCACCCAAGTCGAGCATATAGGTAGGACCGTCTTTTTGATTGGGAAGAATCGTGCAAATTGCTGGGCGATCAACACCTGGGATCGTTTTCAGCACATAGCGCGACACTGCCATGAGCGCACCGGTATTGCCGGCCGACACCGCAGCGTTGGCCTCACCATCCTTGACCAGATTAATCGCCACGCGCATGGACGAATCCTTCTTGCGGCGCAAGGCTACCTCAATCGGGTCGTCCATGGTGACGACTTCAGTGGCATTACGAATATGGAGCCGAGCAGAATCGCCCTGCCGATGCTTGCGCAACGCTGCGCGCAGCATATCCTCCTGACCGACCAAGATCAACTCGGCGTCAGGCTCGCGCTTGAGAAAAGAAATAGCAGCGGGGATAGTGACCGAGGGGCCGTGATCGCCACCCATGCAGTCAATAGAAATTTTGATGGTCATTGTTTTGATTCAGAGCCTTGCCAACCCGCATTATGGGGCAGATTTGGCGCGATTCAAAATGACGCGCTACGCTGATTCAGCATATAAAAAGCGGCGCCAATTAAAAAATCATTGCGCCGCATTCCGCTTTAACAGCAAACCCAATTACTCGTCGTTCTTGGTCTTCAAAACCTTGCGACCACGGTAAAAACCGTTCGGGCTGATGTGATGACGCAGGTGAGTTTCACCAGTTGTCGGTTCGACGGCCAGCGGGGGCGCAGTCAGAAAGTCGTGTGCACGATGCATACCGCGCTTGGACGGGGTCTTTTTGTTTTGCTGAACAGCCATGATAACTCCTAAACCTTAAGTTCTAAAATTTTAACATATCCGGCCAGCAAACTCACTGCCCAACCGAGAATTCCTACTTTTTGACGCACACAAGCACGTCACCTACATTACTGCTTCAAATTCTTTAATACCGAGAACGGCGACAGTTTTTCAGTTACCGCAGACGGCGCAACCGCATTACCTGGACAGACATCATGCTTGGGCGCCACCGGCAAGGCCAGCAAAGCCTCATCCTCAATCAAGGACGTCACATCGAAAGCGGCATCACCAACAATGACATCGATCTCATCGTCATCACTGAGCTGCTCGATAGCATCGGCAGCATCTTCATTCTTTGCCACAACCAGCACCGATTCCGACGCAATAACAAAAGGCATTGCCGTCAAACAGCGCTGACATACCAGATTAACCTGCCCGGAAATCGTCAGGCGCAACTGCGGATGATCCAGCTTATCGTCGCTACCAACCAGCGACCAGCGCAAGGTTCCGGAACGATCCACTGTTTCATCTGCAAGACGCACTAAATCAGCCACTTGCAGCAAGCCCTCAGCCTGCTCTCGGAGCCGACAAAACTCAAATGTGTCGATCACAAATGCACTCATGGCGAAAGCAGAATCCGGAAAACCTGCGATAATAACAGCCTTTCCCTTTATCCGTCAAAGTGTTAGCGCATTTTGCACGATCACTGTTGCGCAATCCTCGTTTCTGCACACAACTCCATGAACAACGCACTCCACACGGCTGCTGCGCCGAGTCTGATTCTGGCATCCAGCTCGGCCTATCGGAAAGAATTGTTGTCACGCTTACAACTACCTTTCAGCACTGTCAGCCCAGACATTGACGAAACACCAGCGACAGGAGAAACCCCGGAACAAACTGCGTTGCGACTGGCGCGCCAGAAAAGTGAGGCCATTGCTCGCACTCATCCGGACGCCCTGATCATCGGCTCGGACCAGGTCGCCACACTCGACGGCGAACAAATCGGCAAACCCGGCAACCACGAAAATGCCCTTCGGCAATTACTCAAGATGCGCGGCCGCCGCGTCGTTTTTCATACAGCACTGTGTTTATTGGATAATCGCGCCACCACAACAGCACCGCTACAGCTGGAAAACATCCAGACCTTCGTCAGCTTTCGCCACCTGAGCGAGGCCGAACTGGACGCCTATCTGCGCATCGAACAACCCTATGACTGCGCCGGTAGCGCCAAAAATGAAGGATTGGGCATTGCCATTCTGGAAAAGATTGAAAGCACCGACCCCACCGCCTTGACCGGATTGCCGATGATTGCACTGACCGCCATGCTGCGTCGCGTCGGCGTCACATTTTTCGGTATCGGCAACTGAGCGCAGCAATCAAGAATCAAGACTGGCGACGTGGATAACCCTCTGCGGTGATGCGCTTCCACACCTTGGTTTTTTCTTCTTCGCTCATGAACACCCAGTGCGCCACCTCCGATACGGTGCGGCCACAGCCGCGACAGATGTCATCAAAGGTCGTCGAGCAGACCGCAACACAAGGAGTATCAGGACGAACCGGGGGAATTTGGGACATAAATATCTTTACAAGGAAGAAGCAGCAACTGGCTGACATCTTACCAAGAAGCGCCGACATGCACAGACGGACAAAAAAAAGCCCGCGAACCTGAGGTTGCGGGCTAAATCCAATCTCTTAAGGAGGAAAATTGGAGGAGACAGGTGCAACTATAGCGATCCCCCACCTACTCGTCTGCTTTATTGTTTTGATAGCAGACATTCACAAAATATATAACTCGATCTTAAACTGCCGTACGCATCACACTACCCGCGTACAAAGCCGCCACCATATCCGATTGCGTCACCATCCCCACCAGTTTATCGTTTTCATCCACCACCGGCACCTGATGCACGCCGCCATCGGCCATCAACGACACCAGTTGCACAATCGGCAGTTGCGCCGCTGCGGTTTTCACATGGCGCGTCATGACTTGCCCCACCACTTCGGCCTTGTCAGAGTGGGTATACTGGGTACGTCGCAGCAAAGCACGTAATCGATTACCCAGACTGCCATACTCCTGAGACTCCGCATAGCGCAGAAAATCCGTCTTGGTGACGATACCAATAACACGGCGTGCCCGATCAATGACCGGCAAGACCTGCACACGATTACCGCGCAACAGTGACCAGGCCACAGCCAAATCAGTCGCAAACTCGACCGTCACCACGTCGCCGGACATGATGTCAGCACAAACGGTTTCGCCGAAACGGCGATGATAGGCCTCCATCTCCGTCTGCCGCAGAATTTCCTCAAGATCGTCACGACTGATATCGAGCACCTGGTTGTAGCGCTGCAGCACGACATCCAGATCGGCGTGTGAGAATCCGGTGCGCTGAGTCGGCGCCACCTCTTGCAGCGCCTCACCTGACTCGGCATGACTGCGATGATCTATCGGCACATGTGGATAGCGACGCTTGCTGGCATTATTGAAAAACAAGGCCATCAAGAGCAGCACGAAGGAGTTCAACAGCACCGGCGTCAAGACAAAACCGTAGCCCAGATGTTGTACGGCAGGCCCACCCAGTACGGCCGTCAATGCCACCGCGCCACTGGGCGGATGAATACAGCGCAACAGGAACATGGCGGCAATCGTCAGTGCAATCGCCAGCGCCGCCGCCAATACCGGCTCGCCGACCAGCTTGGCACAACTAACACCAATCAGCGCGGCGCACAGGTTACCGCCAATAATCGACCATGGCTGCGCCAACGGACTTGCCGGTACCGCAAACAACAACACCGCTGATGCGCCCATCGGTGCAATCAGCCAGAACGCCGCCACATCACGCGGCAGCAAGGCATGGCTAAGCAAACCGGTCAGCAATATGCCGAATAAAGCGCCACTGCAAGCACGCATGCGCTCGAAACGATCCACCGTCGATCGTTGTGGCACAAATCCGCGCAGCCATTGCAGGATAGAATCTCGCATACAGAACTCACCGAAGAAAGAACGAAAGCCTGCAATTACATCACGATATGATGTAATTTGCTGAAGTCTTTCTCTCGGCGCGATATTGCACATGCTCCCTTTCTCGACCACTGTACCGTCAATGAAACCAACTACCAGCCTGCAAAAAGACGACTTCGAAGCGCTCTCGGAATTTCGTTATCAGTTACGCCGTTTCATTCGCTTCAGCGAAGACGCCGCGCAAAGCGAAGGACTGACGCCGCTGCAATATCTGTTGATGCTGCACATCAAGGGCTTTCCCGGCCGTGAATGGGCAAGCATCAGCGAACTGGCCGAGCGTCTGCAGGCCCAGCATCATGGCGTGGTGGCATTGGTGACCCGGTGCGAAAAAGCCGGATTGGTGACCCGCACGCAAGACGACAAGGACAAACGTCAGGTGCAGGTCCGACTGACGGCCAGCGGCGAACAATATCTGCACCGGCTGGCGCAATTGCATCGCAACGAACTCAACTCACTGTCCGGCGTGTTTCAGGTGTCGCACATCTCGGCGTTCAATGATCGTGACTAAGAACTCCTAACAAAATGCCGCTTACAGCGTTCCCCCTGCCATAAACCGTACTGTCTGCGTCAATACGCCTTGCCATTGGCGTTTTGTTAGGTGTCCCAAGAGCGTTTTTCCCAACTTGGGCGACTCAAAAACCGAGTATTTTTTCCCGCACTGACTCTTCCTCCGCATGCGCCAGGCTAGCGCGCGCCAGATCACTGAGGGACACAACGCCAACCAGACGCATCTGTTTACCATCAGCGACGACAGGAAGACGACCGACCTGCAAGCGCGCCATCAAGCCCGCGCTTGCTCTGGCATTCATTTGTGGCAACAGATAGTGGCTAGGCAGCGACGCATCGTATTCCAGCAAGTCACGGCAACGCATCTCCGGCTCACTTTGCTCCAGACTGACAAGGGCCAACATCCCTAACAATCTGCCATTTTCGATCACCGGATAATAGCGATGCGGCGCTACCGACTGATGGCAATACGCCAACGCCTGGGCCGCACTCAGTCCGGCCTCAAGCGCCTGCGGTTTAGACGTCATCAGGTCTTCCACGTGCTGCCGCTCAAGCGGATCGACACCATATTCCCGATGCACATGCAAACCTCTGCGCGCAATTTTCTCCGTCATGATGGAGCGCTTCATCAGCAGCACGTTGACGCCATAAGCCACCGCAGTGGTCATCATCAGGGGCAACAAGGCCTCACTGGCATGGGTCAGGCCGAAAGCAAACACGATCGCCGTCAATGGTGCACCCAACACGCTCCCTAGCACACCGGCCATACATACAAGCGCCCATAGCCCGGGGCCGGCATGTGGCAACCAGGGCGACAAGCTCAGCCCCAAACCGGCGCCAATCATCAGCAGTGGCGCAAGCACTCCGCCCGAGGTACCGGAACCCAAGGCAAACAGCCAGATGACTGCCTTCACCAACAGCAACAGCAAGGCCGCAGAAATCGCCAAATGGTTATGCAATAAATCAGCGATCACGTCGTATCCCACTCCCAGAGCGCGCGGTTGCAAATAACCGCCAATACCCACCACCACGCCGCCCAGCGCCGGCCACCACATCCAATGCAGCGGCAGACGGTGAAACCAGTCCTCAACCCGGTACAAGGCCAAGGTCAGTGTGGCCGCCAACAAACCGCTGGCCAAGCCGGCTGCAAGACAATCAAACAGAACCATAGTGCCCGGCGTGGCAAGCTGCATCGGAAACAACGGCCCGGCATCAAACCCCAATGGCCGCAAAAAACCAGCGGCAGCACATGCCAGCGTGACCGGTATCAGGCTGCGCGGCTTCAGTTCAAACAACAGTAACTCCACCGCCAGCAACACCGCTGCAACCGGCGTGCCAAAGATGGCAGTCATGCCGGCACACGCGCCACTGACCAGCAGCGCCTTACGCTCTGCCGCGGTCAAATGCAGACATTGCGCCAGCAAGGAACCAATCGATCCACCCGTCATGATGATGGGACCTTCTGCACCAAAAGGGCCGCCGCTACCGATGACAATGCCGGAAGATAGCGGTTTGAGAACGGCAACCCGGACCGACATACGACTCTTGCCGAACAAGATCGCCTCGATCGCCTCAGGGATACCATGACCACGGATTTTCTCGCTGCCGTAGCGCGCCATGAGGCCCACGATCAGGCCGCCCAGAATCGGCAACCCGATCGCCAGCCAGCCCAGCTTATGCGTTGCAGGCGAGCTTGACGCAAACGAGATCACCTGGAAATAAAAAAGATTGGTAAAGAAAGCGATCAGCTTCAACAGTACCCAGGCAGCACCGGTACTGGCCGCCCCAACAATTAAAGCAATCGCAGAAATGAGTAGCAGACGGCTATTGACGGTGTAGTCACGCTTGTATTTCATCACAATCTCGGCAAGGCGCTCTTTCTGTTGCCACAACAGGCATTCGGCAACAGAAAGAACGGCGGTTCACAAATAACAGGAACAAATAAATATATCATATTGTGATATATTTATTTCCGATACATTGAGAAATTACTTCAACCAGTTTGCTGCGGCTTGCTGCAGATCACCACGTTTGTCCATCAGGTCCCAGATGAATTGCATCACACGCAAGTAGTCATCGTCACTGGCGGGCAACATGAAGCCCAGATAGTTTTTCGGCGTAAGTGGTGCATCGATGAATTTGGCTGTCAGGCGCGCATCATTGCGCGCGTAATACAGTGCCTCATAAGTCTCGGTAATCATCACGTCACCTTGCCCGCTTACGATGAGCCCGGGAATTTCAGCATTTTTGTCATGCGTGATGATTTGCGCTTTGCTCAGATTGTTCAAGACAAAGGTTTCGTTGGTGCCACCTGGATTCTTGATGACGCGAACACCTGGCGCATTCAGATCGGCCAAAGATTGATACTTGGCCTGATCAGCCGTTCTCACCAGCGCAACTTTTCCGAACGGTGCATAGCCAGGAAGCATGGCAACCTTACGCAGTCTGGTGGCATTACGTGTAATACCGCCAACGGCAACATCAAACTTGTCGGCCTGCAGATCGGCAAGCAGATTCGGCCAGGAAGTCGGCACATATTCGATGCTGACACCGAGTTCCTTTGCCATCTTTTCAATCACCTCAATATCGTGCCCTTCGTAACCACCGGCAGCGGTCTTGATGGCGAATGGACGATAGTCACCGGGTGTACCCACACGCAGAGTCTTGGTCTCCATGATGTGATCAAGGACGGGACCGGCAACTGCCGATGACAGGGCCAATACAAAGGCTGCTAGAGCGCAAAGCCATAGACGAAGCAAACGCATAAATTTCTCTCCATGTTGAAAAATAATAGTAAGACAGCCCACCACAGGCGTGACGCAATTTCAGCAACTTCCATGCCACTTACCGTCCATTAGGCTTCCATTGCGCTCTTCCATCCAATTGCATGCGCAATACAGTTAGTTAAAACAATATGAATGCTAGAAACACGCACAAAATATATTTTTACGCACAATATTTGTGCCCCCCATGCGCCACATCACAAAAACCACGCAAGAATGATCCAAATTCGTGCATTTCATATGTAAATATTGCGCAGTACACGCATTAATTTAATAAAAATGCTTGAGTTTTACCCATTGGCACATTGCTTGCATTAGTAAACACAAGCAATGCAGAGCGCTTGAATTGGCATCACTGCATTTACGTTAATACCACTTGTTTTGACAGACTTTAAAGTAATCTTCCTATGACTTTTTTGATCGATGAATATGACCGCACGATCCTGGATCTGCTACGGGACAACGGACGCCTGAACAATCAGGATTTGGCCGATCTGGTGGGCTTGTCAGCATCGCAGTGTTCACGCCGCCGCATTGCGCTGGAAAAAGCAGGGCTGATTCTCGGTTATCACGCACATCTATCGCCGCTGGCAGAGGGCACACCGATGATGGGAATGGTTGAAGTTCGCCTGATCAATCACAGCCGTCAGGCAGTAGATCTGTTCAGTCAGTTTGTCCGTCAGGCACCCGCCATTCGTGACGTATTCAAACTAACCGGCGACTTTGATTACCTAATCAAGTTCGCCGTGTCCAATCTTGCCCAGATGAGCCAGTTAGTCACTGAACTAGCTTCCTTGCAAGGCAGTGTCAGCCATCTGCGCACCTCGGTCGTGCTTGAGCGTGTCAAGGAAAATGGCATTGTCTTTACGGAGGCTGGCCAGGTTATATGACCGCGCCTGTCAACTGACTTTCTGACTCTGTAGTTTCGTCCTGTCTCTCGATGACATTGCTGCATCGGCCTTGAGACCGGCAAATTGACATCTGTTTTTCTTTTCTTATTTCCAACTGATCCATCATCATGACCGCATCTGAATCCGTAACTCCAGCCGATACGGCACCACATAGCCTGCTGGAAGACTTGCTCGCCTTAGTACTAGGCACCAGCGTCATTGCATTTGGCGTTACCCTGCTGCAGCAATCGCACGCCATCACCGGCGGCACCTCGGGGCTGGCATTTTTGTTACATTATTTGACTGGCATGCGTTTTGGCGTGGCTTTCTTTATGTTGAATCTGCCGTTTTACTATCTCGGGTTCAAACGCATGGGATCGGGCTTCGTGGTCAAAACTTTTAGCGCAGTGGCTTTACTATCGGTACTTGTTGAGTTTTATCCACATGTGATCAAGATCAGCTATATCAACCCAATGTATGCCGCATTATTTGGCAATATTCTGATGGGCCTGGGCTTCATCGTCTTGTTCCGGCATCGTGCCAGCCTCGGAGGAATCAATATCCTTGCACTATATTTACAAGCACATCATGGATTGCGTGCAGGCAAATTTCAAATGGGCGTCGATGTGCTGATCGTGCTGGTATCGCTGGTGGTAGTGCCATTGTCGGCAGTGCTAGCGTCGATTGCCGGTGCAGTGCTGCTCAATCTGATTATCGCCATGAATCATCGGCCCGGGCGTTACCTTTCTTGATGTATCCGGCTTTTTGGGTGTTAGTGTCCTGACACCGGTTTTTGTCAAATTTTGGAGATTTTTATGTTTCAACACGTAGAAGCCTATGCTGGCGACCCTATTCTGTCACTCATGGAGCAGTTCAAAACTGACCCGCGTGAAGGCAAGATCAATCTGAGCATTGGCCTGTATTACGACGCCAATGGCATCATCCCTCAATTCCAGTCGATTCAAATGGCACAAGACCGACTGGCGGCACGTCCGCAGGCAGCCAGTCTTTACTTGCCGATGGAAGGCTTACAGGCCTATCGCACGGCAGTTCAGGAACTGCTGTTCGGTGCTGACAGCGCACCGCTAAAGGAAGGTCAGATTGCGACCATCCAGACCTTAGGCGGCTCTGGCGCACTCAAGATTGGCGCCGACTTTCTGAAGCGTTATTTCCCCCATGCAGAGGTCTGGGTGAGCGATCCGACCTGGGACAACCATGTCGCCATCTTCGAAGGTGCTGGTTTCACCACCCATACCTATCCCTATTTCGACGCAGCTACACGCGGTGTCGACTTCGCTGGCATGCTGGCGAGCTTTGAAAAATTGCCGAAGGACAGCGTCGTGCTGCTGCATCCTTGTTGCCATAATCCAACCGGTTCAGATCTAACGCCATCACAATGGGATCAGCTCATCGAGGTCATCAAGACGCGTGCTCTGATTGCCTTCCTGGATATTGCCTACCAGGGTTTCGGTACAGGCATGGTAGAAGACGCTTATACCATTCGCGCACTCGCGGCAGCTGGTCAAACATTTCTTTTAAGCAATTCGTTTTCCAAGATTTTCTCGCTTTATGGCGAGCGCGTTGGTGGCTTGTCTGTTGTTTGCGAAAATGCGAATGCAGCGGCACGCGTACTTGGTCAGCTCAAGGCTACGGTACGCCGAAACTACTCCAGTCCACCGACCAATGGCGCCGAGCTGGTCAATATCGTTCTCCATGACGAGAGCTTGCGCACCAACTGGCTGCATGAAGTGGAGACAATGCGTACCCGTATCATCGCTATGCGTGAAACCCTGGTCGGCGCCCTCAAGAATGCTTTGCCGGGACGTGATTTCGATTACCTGCTGCAACAGCGCGGCATGTTCAGCTATACCGGCCTGAGCGCAGCGCAGGTGGACCGTTTGCGGGAAGAGTTCGGCATCTATCTGGTACGCAGCGGGCGTATTTGCGTCGCCGGTCTGAACCAGCACAATGTCACACGCGTAGCAGAGGGTTTTGCAGCTGTACTGGCTGACTGAAACGGGCAAACTGCGATCAGTGCGTTGACGGTGGGGATGTTGAAGTCCGAGTACGACGTCGGGAATAAGTATCGCCTCTTTTTTACGCACCCAGTAGAAAAATCCTCCCCCACAGCAGGCTTTCCTGAGACACGGCATAATGCCCAACACCAACCTCAATCCAAAAACAGACCGTGCTCAGGCCGCTGTCTTACCCCTGCAGCAAGCCCAGCCGCCGCCAACCAGCCTCCATGTCCGAATCACACCAATCTAAACGCCCGCTCGTCATCGCCGCCGTCATGGCCTCGATGGCAATGGTCGCACTCGAAGCCACCATCGTCGCCACCGCCATGCCGCAAATCGTCACGCAACTCGGCGGACTGCATCTCTATAGCTGGGTCTTTGCTTCCTTTCTGCTCACCCAGACTGCAATGACGGTGGTGTTCGGCAAACTGTCCGACCTCTACGGCCGCAAACCGGTGATGCTGGTCGGCATTGCCGTCTTCCTGATCGGCTCGGTACTGGCCGGCTTCGCCTGGTCGATGCCAGCCATGATCGTGTTCCGCCTGATCCAGGGCGTCGGTGCAGGCGCCATGCAACCGGTTGCCATGACCATCGTTGCCGATCTCTATCCGCCCCGCGAACGCGGCAAGGTGCAAGGCTATCTGGCCAGCGTCTGGGCGATTTCGGCAGTGCTGGGACCGATGGTCGGCAGCCTGATCATTCACGATATGTCGTGGTCCTGGATTTTCTGGATGAATGTACCGATCGGCTTGGCTGCCGCAGTCGGCTTCACCCTGTTTCTGCGCGAAGGCGACAGACATGACAAGCCTGCGCTCGACATTCCCGGCGCCGTGCTGTTTACCGCCGCGATTGGCTCACTAATGATGGCGCTGACCGATGTCGGCGCCTCCAATACGCAGCACGCCCTGATTGAGTTCGCCGTTTTCTGCGCCTGTACCATCTTGTTCGTCTGGCAGGAACGGCGCGCCGTGGACCCCATGCTGTCATTCAGCATCTGGGGCCATCGCCCGATTGCTGCAGCCAACTGTGCGACCGTCTTTGTCGGCATGGCCATGATGGGCTTGACTACCTTCCTGCCGATGTATGTGCAAGGCGTCTTGCATCGCACCCCGGTGGTCGCCGGTCTGGCGCTGACCATGATGATGGTCGGCTGGCCGCTGGGTGCCACGCTGTCGGCCAAGTCACTGCACCGCTTCGGACTGCGTCAGTTGCTGTGGTCCGGCAGTTGCATCATCCCGCTGGGCGCACTGTGCTTTGTGCTGCTCACACCCGAGAGCACCCCGCTGCTGGCTGGCCTGGGTTCGCTGATCATGGGGCTGGGCATGGGTATCGCCAGCATCAGCGCCATGGTGCTAATCCAGGAAATCGTCGAACCTGCCCAGCGCGGCAGTGCGACAGCATCCAACCTGTTTGCACGTAATTTGGGTAATACACTGGGTGCCACGCTGTTCGGTGCGGTGCTCAACTATGGACTGGCGCATGGCTCAGGCGCCGTCACCGTGACCGCCGACCAGATCAAGCAACTGCTCGATGCGCAGGTCAGTGCCGGCATGCAGAACATGCTGGTGCGACTGGCCCTGCATGATTCGCTGCACGTCACTTTTGTGACCATGTTTCTGATTACGGTTGCGATTTTGCTGGCCGCGCTGATGGTGCCGATGGTGTCGCTCAAGCCGACCGTCAAGGTGTCCACGCACGAAGCAATCTGATCGGACCAATCCAGATCAGCGAGACAACCGCAGTTGGCGGGTCAAATCTGCTGTCCATTTTTTCAAATAGATTGACCTGCCATCCAGCAAAAAAATCTTCAATCGCAACCAAACCAGGCAGGCTCATGGCGAGGACGACGTCCATCGTTTTGCCATATGACAAAAAACCTATCAAACCCAGAAGCCACCGCGCCGCTGCGCGAACTGCCAGCCTTGCGCGCTCAGGCGCAGATGATCTTCGAAGGTGCCTGGCGCCGGCGCCTTGGAGACGACATCGACACCCTGCGCGCCGTCACTGCGCGGTCCTGACAGCAACACGATGCGCGAGCGCGCCCTGACATTTTCCGCATCCACGACATCAATCACAATGTCGCTGCATAGATGAAAGGTGCGTACATCCGCAGGACGGCTCTGAAACGCGGCCAGAATCACAGCCCGGCCACGCAAGGCCGATGTTGGCGCAGAGGGACGATACAACACCGCATCCTCGGTAAACAAGGTGATAAGGGCATCGAAATGACGCTCATCGTTCAGATACGCGTAACGGTGAATCAGGCGTTGGCATTCCCGTTCGATCAACAGCTGTTGCAAGGTATCGACAGACATGGCGTCAAAGCTGCGTTGAGCAATGCGATGCCGTGGCAACTGGCTCCTGCGCCAGGCCCAGCCATTGATGCATGGCGGCATCATCTTGCAGCAAGGCGCTGCTGCTGCCGTCGTGCACAATGCGGCCACGCTCCATGATCACCACGCGGTCAGTGACCTCTAGCGCCATGTGTGCATGTTGCTCCACCAGAATCAGCGTCAGTCCGCTTTGCTTGAGCTTCTTGACGGCATCGAGCAGGATATCCATCATCACCGGCGACAAGCCTTCCAGCGGCTCATCGAGCAACAGCAATTGCGGATTGCCGACCAGCGCGCGTCCCATTGACAGCATCTGCTGTTCGCCCCCCGACAACTGGTTGCCATAGTTGTTGCGGCGCTCCTGCAGACGCGGAAACAAGGCATACACGGCAGCAATGGTCCACGGCCCCGGACGGCAGGCCACACGCATATTTTGCTCCACCGTCAGCGAAGAAAAAATCTCGCGTTCCTGCGGTACATAGCCTAGCCCCAGACGATTGCGCTGGTGGCTGGGCAAGGTCGTCATTGGTACGGCGTCAAAGGCAATGCTGCCTTGACTGACCGTAGTCAAGCCCATCAAGCTCGCCAGCAAGGTCGACTTGCCCACGCCGTTACGGCCTAACAGGCTCAGCGCCTGACCGCGCGGAATCTGCAAGGACAAGTCGTCGATCACAACGGCATCGCGATAGCCGGCACGCAAGTTATCGATAGTGAGCAGATCAGTCATGGCGGCGTCCCAAATACACATTGCGCACGCGCTCGTCGGCGCGGATATCGTCAGGCTTGCCTTCAACCAGCACCGCGCCTTCGACCAGCACGGTGATTTTTTTAGCAAAACGAAATACCAGGTTCATGTCATGTTCGATAAACAAAATGGCAATGTCGGCCGGCAAGCGTTCCAGCAAATCCAGAATCATGCCGCTCTCGCCGTTGGGAATACCGGCCGCCGGTTCGTCAAGCAGCAGCACTTGCGGTTTCAAGGCCAGCGCGATGGCGATCTCAAGCATGCGCCGCTGGCCGTAAGCCAGTGCATTGACGCGGCGCGCGGCCAGCGTCAGCAAACCCAGTTGCTCCAGCAAGGCAGCCGCCTGCTCGACCACCTCAGCATGCGCAGCCGGTCGGCCCCACAGTTTCCACGCCAACCCCAGACGCTGACTGAGCGCTATGGCAATGTTCTCGGCCACAGTCAGATCGGCAAATAAGGTATTGATCTGAAAAGTACGCGCCAACCCGGCAGCGACACGCTTTTGCGCACTGGCACTGGTCACCTCGCGACCACCCAGATAGATACTGCCGGCGCTCGGCTCGGTCACGCCGGTGACTAGATTGACGAAGGTGGTTTTACCAGCACCGTTGGGACCAATCAAGGCGTGACGGGCACCGCGTTCGATGCACAGATCGACGTTACGCGTCACTTCGATGGCGCCGTAGCGCTTGCACAGCCCTCGCGTTTCCAACATGACCACGGCTGTGGTTGCGACGGCAGCAGCGTCGACCATTGGCGAAGCGAGCGTCATTTATTTTCCTTCACAGGCGTAGTCAGTCGCAAAACCAGCCGCTGCCGCAATTGTTGCGCCAGCGCCAGCAGACCTCCCGGCGCAAAACGCACCAGTAAAATCAGGGCAATGCCGACAAAAAACATCCAATGGAATGGATCAATCGCCGCCGCTCGATCAAGCAGCAGCATATACAAGGGTATGCCGATGAACGCGCCATACAGACGCCCCACGCCACCAATGATCAGCATGATCAGGATATTGCCGGACAACTGAAAGCTCAGCAGGTCAAGGCCGACGGTGCGGGTAATTTCCGCGCTGAGTGCACCGGCGATGCCGGCAATCGCCGCCGACAAGGTGTAAGCCAGTATCAGCTTGGCATGCACTGGCGTACCGACCAGCAACATGCGCTTGGAGTTTTCGCGGATGCCGCGGATGGCCAGACCGAACGGTGAATTAACGATGACACGCATGGCGATGAAGACCACGAACAAGACCGCCAACGCATACAGATAGGCCGTCTTCCCATACAGGTCGAAAGCGAATGTGCCCAGCAAGGGCGAGGTTTCGATGCCCGACAAGCCATCCGCGCCGCCGGTGACATCGCGCCAGGTATTGGCTACCTCATGCAGCACCACCGTGGTCACCATGGTCAACATCAGCAGCGCCAGGCCGTTGGTGCGCAATAACAACCAGCCCGACAACAGACCGATCACGCCCGCCGCCAGCGCCGCCACCAAGAGGCCGCTCAGCGGTTCGGCCGACACATGCAAAGAATAATAACCAGCCGCATAGGCACCGACACCGAAAAACGCGGCATGACCAAGGGTATTAATACCAGCGAAGCCCAGCGCTAGGTCGAGCGAAATACCGAAGATCACCATGATCAGGATTTGCGCGCCAAGCGACATATAGGTATCGAACATAAAAAAAGCGCCGAGCGCGACCAGCCAGGGCAAGGCATCGGCCAGACGCAAGCGATAGCTCGGCAACGCCTCGGCAGGCAGCACATTGCGGATGATGGATTTCATGACATTTTCTTTCCGTAAAGACCCTGGGGACGCAACAGCAACAACACCAACGTCGCCAGATAAATCACCAGACCACCTGCGCCCGGCACAAAATAACGGCCCAGCGTGTCGATCATGCCCAGCGTCAGGGCGGCAATCAAGGTACCTTTGATACTACCCAGGCCACCCACCGACACCACAATGAGCACCAGCACCAGATAGTTGAGTGCGTAATACGGCTCCAGCGGAAACATGTCGGCACCAAGCGCGCCACCCAATCCGGCAAAGCCGCAACCGATGGCAAAAGTAATCCCGAAAAAAGCTTTGACGTTCATGCCGATACAAGCAGCCATCCGGACATTGTCGACCGCAGCACGTAATTTGGCGCCGACTTGGGTGCGCTCCAGCACATACCAGATACCGGCCGCACAGACACAACTGACGGCGATCAGGAACAGGCGATACACCGGCAGACTGATCGCGCCAAGCTGATACGTACCATGCAGTGCCGCCGGCACCGGAATGTTTTGCACTGTCGAACCGAACATGGCATTGGCGGTAGCGATCATGACAAAGGTCAGGCCGATGGTCATGAGCACCTGTCCCAGCTCGCTCTGCGCATAAATCCAGGCATACACGGTGCGCTCAAGCAGCGCACCCAGCAGCATGGTTCCCAGCACCGCCAGCGGCACGGCAGCAGCAAATGGCAGATGTGCCTGCGTCATCAGCATGAAGGCCAGATAGCCGCCGATCATGGCGAAGCCGCAATGCGCCAGATTAACCACGCGCATGACGCCCATGGTGATTGACATGCCAATCGAAATCAAAAACAGGACCATGCCGAAGGCAAGCCCGTCGAACAACAGCGAAATACAAGAAACGACGAAACGAGAAAACATGACTTTCCTAAGTTAGCGCGCCGACGAAGCCGGCCAGAGACGATGCGGCACGAAAACATGGCCATCCATCAACAGACGTGCCGTACGCAACAGACCTGAACTGACAAAGCGCATTTGTCCGTCCTGCATCTTGGTACGCAAGGCAACCGTAAATTCACCGCTAGGATGTTCCACCGACAGTGTCAGATCGTTTTCCTGAGCCTCACCGACGGCTGCCGTCGGCAGCGCCAGCGCGGTCGCAACAGAACCCGGCAACAGGCAGGCGCTAGCAACACTGACCGCACCCAGCACGCCGATGGCGCTATGGCAACGATGTGGAATAAAGGTACGCGTGGCGACATAACCACCCGCCGCCGCCGGTGCAATGAGCGTCATTTTCGGCACCGGCTTGTTGCGTACATCGCCCAGCCCCATGGCGGCACCGGCCAGCAGACGTACCGCTTCCAGGCGTACTTTGAAAGCAACGTCGGCATCGAGCTCCTTAGGCGTCTCATGACCGCTCTTACCAAACGATTCGGCCAGCATTACGACGACCGGCATGCCGTTGTCGATGCAGGTCGCGGCGATACCATTGAAGACGTCATGCGTGCGTCCGGTCGGCAGCAAGCTGCCGCAAGCAGAACCGGCCGTATCGCGAAAGGCGATTTCGATCGGCGCTGCCGTGCCCGGCACGCCGGCAATTCTGGCGTTGCCATCGTAGGCCACACCAGCGTGCGGCGTTTGTACCGTGGCACTGGCGAGATTGCCGCTGTTGACCATGTGGATGACCACCTTGGTCTGTGCGCCTTGCACCGGCACTAGACCACGTTCAATCGCAAACGGACCGACACCGGCCAGCATATTGCCGCAATTGGGAGAAAAATCGACGATAGGCTGGTCCACCGCGACCTGAGCAAACAAAAAATCGACATCAACGCCCGGCAGCGCTGATGGCGACACGATGGCGACTTTACTGGTGAGCGTATCGCTGCCGCCGAGACCGTCAATTTGACGTGCATCGGGCGACCCCATCACGGCCAGCAAGACTTGATCGCGTACCGCAGGATCCTGCGGCAGATCCTGCGCCAGAAAAAAAGGACCCCGCGAAGTACCGCCGCGCATGAAGGCGCAGGGTATCGCACGCTGAGATGTGGACATCGTCGGTGCTCCTGATAATTAGGCCGATTCAGGCACGCGGCGGGTTTTGAGGAATTGCTCCAAGGTTTCGCCGCGCATGGAAGCATAAACAGCCAGGTTGGAGATCTTCACTACGCGGGCGAATTTTTCCAGTACGAAAAAACTCACGCCGTACTGAATCAGCCCCAACCAATTCTGCTCCTGCACCAGTTGCCGCTCCTGCGTTGTGAGTTGCAAGGCATCGCAGGCAGCGTTCAGATCGCTGCTGACCAGCGCACGAAACTCCGGCTCACGATGGCGCCAGAAAAAACGGTTGAGCCGCAAGGTTTTAACGCTTTGCCGGACATCAAAGACATAGGTACCTGCGATGTCTTCAATACCTTCCAGTTGTGGATTCATGCCGCTATTCTCCTCAGGCGTTTTCGTAAATAGCCACCGCCATGGCCGTGGTCGTGGCCAGATAGACGTTTTGGTGCAGGCATTTAATTTTTTCATTGAGCGCGCCACGCATGGCCAGCCACATGATCACTTCAGCGCTTTCGGCACCGCCCAGACGGACGAAATCAACATGCTTGAGCCGAGTCAGGCTGAGCGGATCTTCCACTATCAGACGCAGAAATTCATCGTCCCATTCCGGATTATTGAAACCGGTGCGTTCACCATGAATCTGATGCGACAAGCCGCCGGTGCCGACCACCGCCACTTTCAGATCCTGCGGAAAAGACTCAATGGCGCGCCGTACCGCCTGGCCCAGTTTGTAGCAGCGTGCTGCAGTCGGCAGCGGATATTGCAAGACATTGATTTCGATCGGCACGATTGCGCCGGGCCACTCCGGCTCATGCGGCCACATCAGTCCCAGCGGCGAGTTGCAGCCGTGATCGAGCGCCCGGTCCTGAAACAGGGTCATATCAAACTCGTCGTTGACCAGGCACTCGGCCATATGCGCAGCCAGTTCAGGATGCCCCTTGATGTCAGGCAAGGGCCGCTTGCCGGCACCCTCGTCGGCCATTTCAAAACTCGGCGAAACGCCTAGTGCGAAGGTCGGATAACAATCAAAGAAAAAACTGTTGGCATGGTCGTTGTAAAACATCACCAGCACATCCGGTGCCTGTTCGCGCAACCATTGCGCCACCGGCTCATAGCCTTTGAACAAGGGCGCCCAGGCCGGATCATCCTGGCGCTTGCGATCATACGCCAGCCCGATTGTCGGCACGTGCGAGGTGCCGATTCCTCCTACAATTCTAGCCATTACCGTTCCTTATTTCATTACTGCATCGTGACTTACTGCATCGTGACTTACTGCACCTTCACGCCCGGATCACGGATTGCCGGATACGTCTTGAAGGGCTTGTTGACATACACACCATTGACCTTTTCGATACGGCGGATGTAGATATTTTGAATCAGCTCACGTGTTTGTGGATCAACCGTTACCGGGCCACGTGGGCTTTCCCATGCAAAGCCCTTGATCGCCGCCATCGCCTTGTCGCCATCCTGCTTGCCCTTGGTGGCGCGGATCATTTCATAGATCATCTTCATGGCGTCGTAAGAAGCAATTGAAGCGACATTGGGCGTGGTGTCGTTACCATATTTTTTGCGGAAGGCGTTGACAAAAGCAAGGTTGGCCGGTGTCGTGCTGGCCGGCGAATAATGCAGCGCCGTCACAATGCCGGCAGCTGCATCACCATAGGATGGCAATTCGCTTTCTTCAGTTTCGGCAGTGGCCAATAGTTTGATGCCGGCCTTGTCTAAACCGCTATCGACGAAGGACTTGATAAAGGCTACGGATAAGGGACCGATTGGCATGAACATGTAGACGTAATCAGGATTAGCTTCCTTGATCTTCTGCATGTAGGTGGAAAAATCCGCAGTATTGAGCGGAATCTTCAGTTCCCCCACGACCGCGCCCTTTTCAGCAGTAAACGAATTCTTGAACGAAGTCAGCGCATCAGCGCCCGGCGCATAATCGGCCACCGCCAGGAACGCGCGCTTGCCGCCCTGTTCCGCGGTCCACTTGGCCAGCGGTGTAGCAACTTCCCATTGGGTGTAACCAGAACGCAGCAGGTACGGTGATTTACTCAAGATGCCCGATGTGCCAGCGTTGATGATGATGAACGGCACCTTCGATTGCGTGGCGACATCGGCCACCGCCAGCGCAGTTGGTGTGAACTCCAGTCCGGCGACGTATTGGACCTTGTCGCGCACCACCAGCTCCTCGGCCAGTTGTCGGGCACGCGCCGGATTGTTGCCACCCACGTCGCGATAGATCAGCTTGATCGTGTGTTCGCCAGCGTGGCCGTTATTTTGCGCCACAAACAATTCGGCCGCATTCTGGATCTGCTTGCCCCAGTTGCTATAAGGGCCGCTGAAGGCGGCGATGACGCCAATACGGATTTCATCGGCATGGACCGCCGGTGTAACGGACAGCATGACGGCGCCGGCAAATGGCAGCGCCAATTTGAATAATCGTTGCAACATTGTCTAATCTCCTCCTGTGGTCGAATCGAATGCGCGATGATGCCGCTTTGTTATGACCGCATTATCGGGCCCGAACCCTTGCAGCGTTATACATTTCGCCTTCGTTTCCAATCTAATTTACTTATCTGATAATTACTCCAACATTCCAATTAACTTTTCCAATCATCAATATTTAAAATTTAAAATGTTTAAATTCAATTACTTGGCAATTTTTATTCAATGTGAAATATGTAAAAAGGCATCATCAGCATCGTCAACTGACTAATTGCCGCAGTGCGTCAATGATCGACAGACTAGCCTGTCTACGCTACATTGCAGATTCCCTTTTGATTTTTTCCAGCACCCATGAAAACGATATATTTGCTGTGCGGCTTATTGTGTGACGAGGTGATCTGGAAGGCGCAGCTTGCCGCCTTGCATGAACAAGGCCACACAGATGTGCGCATTTTCAGTTTCCAGCAGGACGATTCCATCGGCGGCATGGCCGAGCGTGTGCTCCAAGATGCGCCTGATGCGTTTTTCCTCGCCGGACATTCCATGGGTGGGCGCGTAGCGCTGGAAGTCTATCGCCGTGCGACTCAGCGGGTGCAAAGGCTAGCGCTGCTCGATACTGGTTACGAAGCGGCTGCGCCCGAAGAAGAGGCACGCCGTGCGGTGCTGGTCGAGCGCGCCAACGCAGAAGGCATCGCCGCCATTGCCGAAACCTGGGCCATGCCGATGCTGGCTCCGGCCCACCGGCAAGACGCGCAACTGGTCAACGCCATCCTGGCGATGGTTGCCCGCATGTCGCCAGCGATCTACTCACGCCAGATCAAAGCTCTACTTAACCGCCCCGACGCCACCGAGGTACTCGCCGCCATCCATTGCCCGACATTGATTCTGTGCGGCGCCGAGGATGGCTGGAGTCCGCCGGAACGCCACGCGCGCATGGCAGCTCTGGTGGCCGGCAGCAGCATGATCGAAATACCTGCGTGCGGCCACATGTCCACCATGGAACAAGCAGAAGCCGTCAGCCGCGCCCTGTTAACCTGGGCTTCCTGATCAGGCTGCCGTCAGCGGATAGCGTTGCATCTGCGCCGTCACCTTGCGAATGGCGTTCATCAGCACGACCGCCCCTGGCGACGGATAACTGTCTTCGCGCTGGGTAATGCCGATGATGCGGGAGGTGCGCGGCAATTTGAAGTCCAGCACCTGCAAGGCTTTGGAAGCAATTTCATATTCCAGTTGTTGTGCCGACAAGGCAGTCAGCATGTCGCTGTGCAGCAGCAAGCCACGCAGGATTGCCAGATCGCTGGTTTCGACCACTTCGGACGGTGCCTCCAGGTCCTTACGGCGCATCGACAAATCAAACAAGGCGCGCGCGGGCGTCCCTTTGCTCGACAAAATCCACTGCGCAGACTGCAAATCTTCGATTGTGACCTTGTCCTTCACGGTCAGTGGATGCCCGCGCCGCACAATGACCGACATCTCATCCTCCAGCAACGGCTCGACGTGCAGATCCTTGGCGTATTCCGGCGGGCGCAGCGCGCCCAAGATGAAGTCGAGGTCTCCCGCACGCAAGCGCGCCGCAAGATTGTCGAACGGCCCCTCGATGGTGGAAATGCGCAAAGTCGGATGGGCCGCGACCACAGCCGCGATGGCGCGCGGCAGAATCGAGGTGCGGCTCAACGGCAAAGCGCCGACCACCACGCGTCCTTGCATGCTGCCCTTGAGCGCGGCGATGTCGGCTGCGACATGGCGCAACTCGGCCAGCACCCGTTTGGCGCGAAACAACAGCAACACCCCCGCCTCGGTCAGCAGCATGCCCTTGGGTGTCCGCTGGAACAAGGTTGCACCGATACTCGATTCGAGATCGGCAATCGAGGCACTGACCGCAGGCTGAGTAATACCGAGTGCATTGGCTACGGTCGGCATATGATGCGACTCGGCCAGGCTAATGAAGATCTGCAGTCGACGCTCATTGAACAACATCGCCAGGATCGACGCCTTCATGGCGCTACTGGGTGTTTTCAGTTTGCTATAGATTTCATCGCGCGCCAGCTCGAACTCCTGCGCCGCACGGCGCGCCCGAAACAGCAAGGCATTGCCGAACACCGTGAGCAACATACCGCTGGACTTACGTTCAAAAAGCGACTCGCCAATCACTGCCTCCAGTTCATGCACGGAACGCGTAATAGCCGACTGCGCACGGTACAGCGCTTCGGCCGCACGCGTGACGCTACCCATTTCGGCAACGGCAATGAAAGCCCGTAAATGCCGCAGGCTGACGATGTCTGACATAGGTAATCCGCGATCCTGATGTGTTGAATGCAGCAGTTTTTATTATTTTTCAGGATGAAGGATATGCACTCGTTTGACAAGCGCTTCACGGACAACATCAATGCAGTATCTGCAAACTGACCGGAAATAGAGGTCTTGCTTAGAACACCTAACAAAATGCCGATGGCAAGGCACGCCGACGAAAGCAGTACGGCGTACGGCAAGAAGGCGCAACGCTGCAAGCGGCATCTTGTTAGGCGTTCTTAGTGCCAGTGCAAACGCTGGAAACAAGTGCTGCGCCTATGCATCTCGTCCATTAACCTCAGCGACCGTCACCAGCCTACGTGCCGGCAAGTCCCACAAAATATGCTTCAACGCCGACGGAATCTCAAAAAAACCTATGCGTCTCACGCTGGAAAACAAGTGCTGATACTCTTTGTGGCAGGCAGCGAGCCGATAATTGGGAACACTGGCACACAAGTGATGCACGTGGTGAAACGCCGCGTCAGCAGTGAACCAATTTAGCCAACTCGGGAAAATAAGAAAGCTTGTCCCGTGCAATGTCGCCTCGTCGCGGCTCCAGCCCTCATCCGCGCTAGCGTAAGCGTGCTCGAAATTGTGCTGCACCGAAAAAAGTACGATGCCAAACCCTCCGGCCAGTGATCCGCTCACCAGATAGCAGATAAAAAATAGCCACGGGCCGACCGCCCATGCCATCAGGCCCCAGGCCGTGAGCAACAGTAAATTGTTACTCAGCATAAAGCGATAGTGCGCCATGGATGCACAGCCCTTCAGCGGTGTGTCAAATAGCGATTTATGGTCGCCAGTGCGTGCAAAAAGGCGGCGCACCAGTTGGTAGCTGACGTACAGCCATGTGATACGTGGATTGATCAAGAAATAGAGGCAACCCGCAAGCGGCGACAGCAAAATATTGCGCGTGTAACGATAGCGGCGCCTATCGCCTGTGCTCATGGCGAGGTAATCCGAGACGCAGGCGACATTGAGCGGGCCTCGATACTTCGCCCAGTTGCCATTGGTAGTGTGATGGTAACGATGATTCTCCGCCCAGACCTGCTGCGGCATACCTGCCAGCACCCCCAACAGAAAGCCACCGATACGGTTCAGCGAATTGCTGCGAAACAAGCTGTTATGACCACAGTCATGCATCAGCACGAATCCGCGTAGTAGAAACAGGCTTAGACAAGCGGTCGCTGCCGCAACGAACCAAAGCGACACCTGCGAGGTTTGGTAGATGGCGTACCAGAGCCCAGCGATCGGCACGAAGACCGACAACAATTGCAGTGCACCGCGGCGATTAGTCGGCGTAGTGTAACGATCCACGATCGCACGCTTGGACTCTTGCCATTCGGCTTGGGTGGGCATGATCAGCCTTGATTGTGAGCATGATCACCGTGCCTGATACGATTTCAGGTCAGAACAATCACAGAATACGATGGGAAAATAACGTTCCGCAAAGACCTTGAACAACCGGTCTTGCAAAGTTTCTTTCAGGAATTACGTTTGTTTAATAGGCAATAAATATAATAAAAAATTATTTATTCGGCCAAATAAATAACTAATTGGATTTTAGCATTACCAAGCACTTCAGGTAAAAACATGCGAAATTACTTTTTTAAATTTAATCTGCATCAAATTTTATAATTTCATCAATTTATCTTCTACTGAGGATGTGTTCCGGGGTCTAGTTGCGTCGCGCGACCGGCAGCGGTCGATTGCGAGTTTTCGACGCAATGGTCGGGCCAGTGCAGCTTTGAATGAAGTCATGCGTCAACCGACGAACCAAAGTTGACGCGCGTTCCGGACCGCCTTTAATGCGTTGATGCATCGTCAGCGAAACCAACCCATGCAAAAAAGCCCAATATAAATCGGTTTGCGCCTCACTGTCGCTGGCTTCGTGATTACCAGCCTCCGCCATCAAGCGCACTATTGGCGCATGTAAATCCTCGAAACAAGCAATCGCTTCCGGTGGCGTTTCATTGGTTCCGAAAGGAACACCGCGCAAGTCATGCATCAATTGATACAGTGTTGGGCTCGCGAGCGCGAACTCCCAATAAGCCAGTCCGATGCCCTCGACGGCAGCAGCAGGCGTCACTGCTGCCTCAACAACCTTCACAAGCTCGGCATGAAGACGTTCGAAACCTTGACGCATCAGAGCGAACAGTATTTCATCCTTATTTGCAAAATATTCGTAGATGAGCGCCGGACTGTACTCAATTGTTCCGGCAACCGCACGGATTGTCACAGCGTCCCACCCCTTGTCTGCCGCGATCATTTCTGCGGCGTCGACAATTTGCTTACGAACCGCAGCGCGTTCCCGCTCGCGGCGCTCTTGAATTCCCATTTCCCCTCCAAGTAGTTCGTGCGTAGTGTTTGAAAAACGTAAGCTAGCCGAAGCACCAAGTCCAATGCAGAGCTCACCTGACGTGAGTTCTGGCCGACGCCCCCAGCCCAAAACGGCCCAGGCATGCCGTGTTATTCAAACACCTCCTGTGTGGATTGTATCTGAAGGGTAGTCGCATAGATATCAAATTGATTTCAATTTAACAACTTATAAGAACATTTATTTTATTTAGAACAATTGACTGTTTTCTGAACAGCGTTTAGTATTTGATCAAAGCAAAGCCACTCGGCCTCGCCTAAACCAGGAGAATCAAATGTCAATCGATTTGAAAAAGCTCGGCTATCTTTTCGCCGAAATCATGTCCAGTCACGATCTGTCACGCCTCGACGAGATCAAGGCACCCAATTACGTCAACCACAACCCCTTCGCAGAACCGGGACTGGAGGGTTCAAAGAAAGTCCTTGGGGCCATCATCGCGGGTGTACCCGACCTCAAGGTGACTGCGGAAGACATCTTCGTCTCTGCGGATGGATCCCGCGTGGTCGGCCGTTATCGTTACGAAGGCACCCACACCGGAAACCTCCTCGGTTACTCTGGTACCGGAAAAGCCTTCACCATGCGCTCGATTGACATCTGGCGGGTCGAGGACGGCCGCTTCGTTGAGCATTGGGACGAGCTCAACACTCTCGACGTCTTCATCCAGATCGGCGCCGTACCACCACCGAAACAACCGTCTTAACCCAGCGATTTTCGAAGACCCACAAAGTGATGACGCGACACGTGGGTCCTTGATTAGCCGCAGATAGGCCTGGCGCAATCGGTCTGAATTTTTGCCGAAGATCGACGCAATGCGTCATACGAAATATTCCACTTGACGATGAACCACCATTCCTCAGCAGGAGCTCACCATGCGAATCTTTGAACTTCGTGTATACACGATGCGCACGAAAAACGCGCTCGACTTCTATACCAATACGGTCTATCCCCGACACCTCCAGAATTTCCACTTATTCGGCGTCCAAGCCCATGGCATCTGGACAGCCAAAGACGATCCATCACCTAGGGCCTTCATGATGGTTTCCTATACGGAGGGAGATGATCCACGTGAGATCGCACAGCGCTACATACAAAGCCCGGAGGCAGTCAACGACGCCCGTGGCTTTGATGTCGACGACATTCTAAGTGTTGAATCAACGATTCTGATACCACTAGCAAGTTCGACACCCATCTGACCCGCGAAAGGAAAAATAAGCATGAATGCAGAATTGAATAGTTCAGTATTGAAGTGAAATGTGCTGCTGTTCTGGTTCACTTTCCTGGTACCGGCCGCAATCATTGGACTCGGCATCAACTTCATAATCAACCCCGTGGGGGCATCAGCTGGGTCACGGCCAACGTCATTAGAGCAGTCGGCCAAAAGCCGCCTCTCCTTTGTTGACGGCTCGTAGAATTTTAAAATCGGGGAAGATTCATTGCGGCTAGGCCCCGTCGACTGGCCTCGCGCTTATTTGTACGTTGTTTCGCCCGTTCCCCTTGGCCTTGTACAGGGCGCTATCGGCCGCATTCAACACTGCGTTGATCGAGTTATGAATCTCGCTGTCATACACTGCCACACCAATACTCACTGAAATATGACCAATCTGGCTTTTCGAGTGCAGAATATTGAGTTTTTCAATTGCGCTTCGAATTTTTTCACCTACAAAAATAGCGCCGTCGGCATTCGTCTCAGCGAGCACGACGATAAACTCTTCTCCGCCGTAGCGCGCGGCAATATCGGAGCTGCGCGGCAGCTGTACAGAGATAGCGCGAGAGACGGCGGCCAGAACCTCGTCTCCCTGTTGATGACCATAGGTGTCATTGTAAAATTTGAAATAGTCAATATCGATAAACAAAATCGAAAATAGCCCGTTACTGCGTCTGCTTCGACTCCACAAGTCGTCCAATGCATTGTCCAATGCTCGCCGGTTGAGTAGCTTGGTCAAATCGTCGATGCGCACCAACTCGTGCAATTTTTCCTCGGCATGGCGTCGCTTCTTAAGCTCATTCCGCAATATATAGAAGAGTGCCGCGCACACCGTGATAAAGAGCAGCATCATGGAACCGAGGGTATAGAGGCCCTCCGACCAGTGCTTGAAGATATGCTTTTCGGAACGCCCGACAAAAACGACGAGCTGTGTTCCAGGAACGTTTCTGAAGGCATACAAACGCATCACCCCGTCATTGGCGGCTCGCGCAAAGAAGCTTCCACTATTTTGTTGAATTAGAGATTTGATCTTTAAGAAATTGGCGTTAGTACTAATATCACGACCAATCATCGAAGCGGAGTATGGCAACCGCATATAGAGCACTCCACTACGAGAATACAGCGACATCACTCCATCTTCTCCCAATACGATTCCACTGAATAGCTCACGGAAATAGCTAAGATCAAGAGCTAAAACGACAATGCCCGCAAAGCTGCCATCTTGATTGGACAGGCGCTTGGACAAGACGACAACCTGCAGATTTCGATCGAATTTGGCGGTAATTGGTGGCGAAATATAAAGACCGATTTCGGGCTGGTCTCGATGAACTGTGAAGTAGAGGCGCTCGTCATAGGTATTGGCCCGTGCATCCGGCAAAGAGGACGTGACAACTTTGCCGGTATCGTCAAGAACCGCCATAACAACCACATGTTTCGCGGTTGAGACACCACCGAAAAGATAGGAATGTTGCTGGTTGTGCGTGAGCTGCCGGAACATCGGGCTTTGATAGCGATGGGCCAGCGCATCCAGAGATAAAGAGAGTATGTCGATATTTCGAACTATATCTCGCTGGGCCATCAGCGTAATGTTTTGCGACGTATCGATCGCATATTGACTTGCCTCTTCATGGCTCGTGTAGAGCATCCAGCCGAACAAACCGAATACCATCGCCATCAGAAACATCCCGCTTATTTTAAGCGCTTTCCCTAACCGTTTAATTTTGAAACCCTATCTGCTCTGTTTGTTTGAAAGCAAGCAATATGAAAGACTGTGACAACCAGCACATGATCTTCAACGAAAACTCTTCCATGCTTGCAATCCAATGGACCTAATTAACTCACAAAAGAATATGTTTTGACAGCTTTCCAAAACGCAACGTATGCCGGAGACGACAGTTTTTTCTTTTAACTTTGGCCGTGCAAAGTGCTGTGCTACATCATGAATCTAATGGGGTTGGTGACCTGTTGACCAGATTAAATTACCCCTGGCAGGACATGACAGATTCTGGATTCAGCGTTCTTTGTGTTGTCGGTTTTTATAGCTTCCTGCATCGCAAAGCAAAGCCAGTACGTTGAAACTTCATGCGCTAAAAACTTGCTTTTCAGCGTCACCATTTCCAGCTCGTGCTAGTAAGAGGTCAGAGTCTTTAGCATCCCTCTATGATGCACAAAGCCTCCAACCAATTCAACTCGGTAGAGGCTTTGTCAGCAATCTGAAAGCCCTTGAATAATCAAGGGCTTAGTAAATCTTGGCGGAGAGGGCGGGATAAATTTATCTATTTAAATCAATAAGTTAAAAACAAATACCACAAAATATACCTCGACTCGATCTATCCAACTACTGCTTGCGACTATACGCCCAAAAACCAGAACTATTGAGGATCATTCGGAAGGCTAATTGCGATGACACAAATTAATTTCGCTTCTAGATACGCCTGACTAACCACAATACACTGTCGATTGTAGGTTTCATGACGCATGAGCAGATCGCAACTATTAACATATTGATCCCCACGCAGACGAAGAACAGTAAAATGAATATCATTGCTCGTAATAGCGGAGGCCCCGAGCCGACTAAAATTTTCGTTAGCCAGACATCCAATACAATCCCTAATATCAAAGCAATGATCAACTCGGATCTATTAGCAATTTTTCGAATGTTCATCAGTGATCCAAATATAGTCATCGGCAACTGATTGGCCCCTTTATGGAGATGTGGCCGGTGAAAAGTGCCGACATGACCATTTAAAAGTTCAATCTGGCTTGATCTGTTTTATTTGTATTAAAAGCGTAGGAAGATCTGACTGAATTGTTTTCCAAACAATCTCGAAATCAACCTTGTGATAACCATGCGCCAGTGCATTACGCATTTCGTAAGCGAATCCCCAGGGGATCTGTGAGTGTAATTTCACAAAATCTGGATATTTTTTTGCAATGTTATTGCAGGCTTCGCCAATAATCTCAATGTTGCGAACGACTGCATCCTGGGTTTTCTCGTCTTTGAGGAACTCAACCTCCGATATCTCTGCCGTATAACGATCAATGCGCTCAATGGCATCTCCAATATGGTTGAGATATTCGGGGATGCGCAATTTATCAAGCCTAGTCATACGGATATTGCCTCCGCAAGTACTTTGGCACGAAAACTTTCTGGCAATGCCTTTGGCGTCAACACATCAACATCGATCCCTAACAATTGGCGCAACTCGTAACGAATTGCACCAATATCCATCAGCGTCGTCTCGCTCGTTGGCTCTACCAAAAGATCAAGATCGCTGCCGTCCTTATCATCGCCGTGCAAGACAGAACCAAACACACGAATGTCGCTGACACGATGTCGTAACGCGATCTCGCGAACTGCCGCACGATTTGCTTGCAATGCAAAAGAAGGTCGCATAGCCGTTCCCTTTCCGAAAAATTAAATCTTACTTGCAACAATCGAACTCAGATACTCAAGATCAACGCCCATTAAATTCTTGTGACCGTTAAAGTCTCATGTTCCAGCAGCTTGCTATATAGCGTAAATCGTAGCGCTCGCAATGCCCCATTCGAATAGTGTTGCATGGTGCAACCCAAGCCCCAGTCAGGCTGGAAATTCATAAAAATACTACACGTATCTTTACGCTAGCGTAATAACCAGACAGCTCTTCATAACACGTACACGGATACGCGACTGAGGCGTAAAGCCTGCCTGCATCAGCCACAACCCGCGCAGTCGTATCCAAGGAATTTTAGGTTTCGGCTCTGGATAAAGCTGTACGGTCAAAAACCGTTCCCGCTTATTGCTTTTTAATGTAGATATTTCTGACGTATGATTGCGCCTAGCCATTGTCAACTACTCCGTTTAGTTGGTGGTGGTTAGCGGACTGCATGGGTTGCCGCCCATGTGGCCCGCGTCTTTGTACTACGCTACAACAAAATTTTTAGCGCACATCGCGCCAATTGTTTCTTTACATACCCAAAAATGCGTCACAGGTGCTTTTTCTTTACGAAAATGGATTCATTAGCCGCACACCAGTGCTATCAAAATCGCTAGTATTCCGAGTGACGACTGTGAGTCCATGAATCAGACCTATTGCGGCGATTTGCTTATCAATAGGATTCACGTTATGAGGCGACATCAATCTTCCCCAGACCTGGGCACAATCTTCGTCAAATGACAAAATGCGATCTGCATACTCGTTGACGATTAGATTCAACCAATGCTCCAGCATTTTGGATTGAGTCAGATCACCTCGATTTTTGATGCTCTCAACTCCACGTCGAATTTCACCAATCGTTTGCACTGCAAGATATACAGAATCCGGATCAATAGAGTCCCATAATTGTTGAACGCCACGATTCGCTTTTTTACCTTTACGTGATTCGCTAATCACGTTTGTATCAATCAAATACAAACCTTACCCCTGACTGTTGCGACAATCGAAATCGGCATCCTCACCCACATTAGGCATGCTCGACAGGACTTGTGCGACAGAGCGCCGCTTCGGTCTTTGCAGCGCCGCGCGTAGAATTTCTCGATGTTCCGCTTCAGCACTCCGACCATGCAATGCGGCAAGCTTTTTCAGCTCTAGAGCGACATCTTCATCTACATTTCTAACGACCAGATTAGTTGCCATGGCATGCTCTCCATATGATTGCGTTGATATCATTATAGATTTTTCTGCAATCATTGCAATCACCGCTTTATTAAAAAACAAACATCGATTTTCCTCTTTGAGGCCATAGATATAAGAAAGTCTAGATCTACGGCTAAATACTCAATGCATTATCTTTACGACAACTAATAATCGAAACGCCTTGAGTAAGGTCTGCAGAATGCCCCACTAGTTTGAGGCAGGAGAAAATCATGAAACAAATACGCTGGAATATTACTGCGTCTGCCGATACTGACCAGTCGCTTCGCATGTTTCTTGCGAGTCAGGGTGGCGGACGGAAAGGCGATTTATCTCGCTTCATCGAAAAGGCTGTCCGAGCACACATCCTTGAACTCTCAGCTGAACATATCAAGAAAAATAACGCCGGTGTAAGCGAGAATGAGCTCAACGCAATGGTCGATGAGGCCGTGCAATGGACGAGTATGAACCGCACGCCCCATGTCCTCATCGCTATTGATATTGCGAAGATTAAGGCCACCAATTTCAATATCCAGCCTGCGGGCATCTGCTTCTGTGGGTGTGGTCAACAGATCATTGACTGCTTCCAAAGGCAATCCAGCCAATTCTGCCAATTGCTGACGATCTACACTGTGCAGCAGGTTTAAAAGAAAATCGTTATCGGGACCTTGGCTTGCAATATGTTCTGCCGTATTGAGGTATTCCAAAGCCATATCCCGTTCGTATTTTTGTTTGCGAACGGCCATTATCCCTGAAAGACATAATGCTTTAAAGCGAGCTTCTTGTGGATTCTTGGTGCGCAAGGAGATTCGCTTCTCCTTGGTGGTGCCTGCCGCCCTGAAGATAAGACGGAAATAGAAGACACCGTGGCGTGATTTAGCGAGGTGCGAAGGTAGGTGCAAAGCGGTGATCCCCAAAAAGTGGGACACCGGAATGGGACACCTGTCGCGTGAATCAAATAAAAAAGCCCTTGAATAATCAAGGGCTTAGTAAATCTTGGCGGAGAGGGTGTCATTCATCCTACGTTCCAGAATGTTCCGCCTCTGTATTTTTCCTTATATTTATCAATAAGTTAGTCAATAAATGAGTCCAGCATTGTCTTTTGCGATTCATAGTATTCCACTATACTTTTGATAGTCATTTTGTGAGTTGATAATATGAAGACAATCAATCGATTGAGTGCGCAAGCAGTCGCACGCAATGTAAAGCCCGGCCTGTATAGCGATGGCGGCGGCCTGTATTTGCAAATTACAAGTGCCGGTGTGAAATCCTGGCTATTTCGCTATATGCGTAATGGCAAAGCACGCGGGATGGGTTTGGGGCCATTGCATACAATTAGTTTAGCTGAAGCTCGTGTTAAAGCGTTGAATTGCCGACGGCAGCTCTTGGATGATATTGATCCGTTGAATGAGAAGATAGTTAAACAAGTTGCTAAAAAGGTCGAGGCGGCAAAGAAAATTACCTTCTCTGAATGCGCAGCTGCTTACATTGATACCCATCGGGCGGGATGGAAGAATGCCAAGCATGCTGACCAATGGGAAAATACTTTAAGTACATATGTTGATCCCATCTTCGGAGACCTGCCTGTTGCATCCGTTGATACCGCGCTTGTCATGAAGTCTCTTGAACCTATTTGGGCGACCAAGAGCGAAACGGCATCGCGTTTACGTGGCCGGATTGAATCTATTTTGGATTGGGCTACGGTTCGTGGTTACCGTACGGGTGAAAATCCTTCGCGCTGGAAAGGCCATTTGGATAACTTGCTGCCAAAGCGTTCGAAAGTGCAAAAAGTTCAGCACCACCCTGCTCTTCCCCATGCGGAACTGCCTGAGTTCTTACAATCCTTGCGCGCATTGGGTGGAACAGCTCCTCTGGCACTTGAATTTCTGATACTCACGGCGACTCGCACTAGTGAAACATTAAACGTCGTCTGGGATGAAATTGATATGGATAAACAGGTATGGGTCATTCCTGCAGCTCGAATGAAGGCAG
>Ga0209913_1000223_pt1 | contig 57311 bp, 37 predicted proteins | sample PersoiDNA2013203_FD_185805 | JGI IMG/M metagenome (GOLD analysis project Ga0209913, IMG submission 185805) | Permafrost soil microbial communities from the Arctic, to analyse light accelerated degradation of dissolved organic matter (DOM) -... | ecosystem: Environmental > Terrestrial > Soil >...
GCAGCGTGGTGCTGGTGGCGACGTCGGACCAGCCGGCGCTGGTGCGGTTGCGCGCGGCACATGCGGCCACCGCCATCGCCGAGTATTTTCGCGATGAGGGCAAGCAGGTGCTGCTGATGATGGATTCGATCACCCGCTTCGCCATGGCGCGCCGCGAGATCGGCCTTGCGGCCGGCGAGCCGCCGACGGCGCGCGGCTATACGCCGTCCGTGTTTTCCGATATCCCGGCCCTGTGCGAGCGTTGCGGTGCCACCGATTCGGGCGGCGCGATCTCCGCGCTGTATACGGTGCTGGTGGAAGGCGACGACTTCAACGAGCCGATCTCCGACATCGTACGGGCCACGCTGGACGGCCACATCATGCTGTCGCGCGAGCTGGCCCATGAAGGCCATTTCCCGGCCATCGACGTGCTGCAAAGCGCCAGCCGGCTGGTGTCGGCCCTGGTCGGAAGCGAGGATCGCCGGACCATGTCGACGGCGGTGGAGCTGTTGGCGACGTATGAGCGCAATCGCCAGATGCTCGACATGGGAGCCTACCGTGCGGGCAGCAATCCAGGCATCGACCGCGCCGTGCAGGCGTTTCCCGCGCTGCGCGCGTTCCTGCGCCAGCCGGTGGAGGAACTGGCACAGCGCACCGCGTCGATGACGCAGCTGCGCCAGCTGGTGGCGGCGCAGCCATGAGCGGCAAGCGCTTTCGCTATGCACTGGAACCGCTTCGGCTGACGCGCCAGTGGGCGCTCGACGAGCTGTTAACGACGCTGGCGGCATGCAATGGCCGCGTGGCCGAAGCCAGCGCGGCGTTGCGGGAGCTGCGCGACCAGCTGGAACAGGCCCGCCAGGAGTGGCTGGCCGGGCAGGTCAGCGGCCAGACGCTGGCATTGGAGCGCTTCGCGCTGCTGGGCCGCTACCTGCATGACGGTGCGACCAGGAAGGCGGCGATGGAACGGCAGCTCGCGCTGCTGGAGCAGGAACGGGATGAAGCGGCCGTGCAGGTGGCAGGCGCGCGGCGCGCGCTCGACGCGGTGGAAGAACACCGCGACGGCCAGCGCGACGCCTTCCGGCGCCTGCAGGGCAGTGCGGATTTCAAATTGGCGGACGATCACTGGAGCGTCTTGCAGGCAAAAGGAATGGAACATGAACTCGACTGTTGATACATCGGCCGCGCTGGCGCCGGCCGCGGCGCGCTTCGACAAGCAGCATGCGGGCGCGCGCCAGCAGCGCTGGATGGCGGAACTGGAGCAGGCCATGCTGGCGCAGCAACCGGGCCAGCGCCCGGCCGACTCGGCTCCGCCAAGCCAGGAGCAGGACGACGCGGTGCAAGCCGGTGCCAGCGCCGTCGCGGTAGCCACGCCTGCCGACGCAGCACGGCACGGTGGCACGTCCGCGTACGCGGCCCAGCCGGCCGCCGCGCGCGCGACCGGCCCGGATGCCCCGTCGAATGCGCAAGCCGCCGCGGCCATGGCCGACCAGACCGAGGCGCCCGACGGGGAACTGGCGCTGCACGGGGGACCTGCCGGCGCGCCCGGCGTCTCGCGGCAGCAGGCGGTGGTCGACGCGGGCGTGGCGGTGCCGGCGTCCACGCTGTCGGCGGCGCCTGTGGTCATGGCGTACGGCGGCATTGCCGCCATCGCGATGGCGCAAGCGGCGGCGGAATCCACGCCGCCCGTGGTTGCCGCGGGCCAGGCCACGGCGCGTGCCGGACTTGGCCTTGGACTGGGCCTCGATGGCGCGGCCGCGCAGAACGGTGGCGAGGCAGAAGAGCTGGCCCAGGATGCGGCCCATGCGGCTCCCGATGCCGCCGAAGGCGAGGAGTACAGCAAGAACCTGTTGCACCTGTTCCATGGCGAGGATGGCGTGCAAGCCTATATCCGCGATGCCGAACTGACGGGCGCCCAGATGCGCGCCGTGGCGCAGGCCCTGGCGGCGGAACTGGGCGGCAGCGGCACCCGGCTGGCGGCGCTGACCGTCAACGGCCGGCGGCTGCCGCTGGGGAATGCAGCGCCCTACGAACAACACGATGAAGCATCAACGCTCACGGACCATGCGGTCATTGCGCCGTACCGGTCGTCCATTGAACAGAAAGAGAACACCTGATGGCAATCACTTCCAGCGCCGCGATCGGCGCGGGCACGGCCTCGCAGTCGTCCAATATCAGCATCCAGGATTTCCTGAAAATCCTGACGGCGCAATTGAATAACCAGGACCCGTTGAAGCCCGTCGACAACGAGGAATTCGTGGCCCAGATCGCCCAGTTCGCGACCTTGGAACAGAGCCGCCAGCTCAACGTCAAGATCGACAGCCTGCTGGGCGTGCAGTCCTCGCTGCAGTCGGTGGGCATGCTGGGCCGCACGGTCGACGTCAACCTGAACGGCATGCTGCTGTCGGGCCGCGTCACGGCGCTCGACCTCAGCACGGGGTCGCCGATGATGACCATCACCACCGCCAGCGGCGCCTTCCAGGACAGCATCAGCCTGTCCCAGGTCGTCAATATTCGCTAAGGAGCAGCCATGTTCGATACCATCCAGATCGGCACCTCGGGCCTGACGGCCCATTCGAAAGGCCTGAAAGTGGTCGGCAACAACCTGGCGAATGTGAATACGCCGGGCTTCAAGAGTTCGCAGCTGCAGTTCGGCGCGCTGTTCGAGCAGGGCGGCGGCGGGCAGTACGCGCAAAGCCAGGAGACGGTCAAGGGCGGCGGCGTGCAGGCGCTGGGCACGAAGCTCAGTTTCCGTGCCGGTGTCGACCAGAGCACTGGCAATCCCCTCGACCTGGCCATCGACGGCAACGGCCTGTACACCGTCAAGCGCGAGGACAAGATCCTGTATACCCGCACGGGTGACTTCCGCTTCGACAAGGACAATATCCTCGTCAACGGCGCCGGCGACAAGGTGCAGGCATTGGGCAAGGATGGCGTGTTGAGCGATGTCTCGCTGGGCGACCTGGCGCGCAGCCTGCCGCACGCCACGGAAGTGGTCAAGCTGAGCGGCAACCTGACGTCGACCGTGGCCGTGCCGGCCGTCGATGCGAGTCTCAATGCCATCACGATCTACGATCCGGCCGGTGCATCCCACACGGTCAACCTGTCGTTCAAGGACATGACGAACGGCAGCTTCACCGTGACGGTGACGGACCCCACCGCCGTCGACGAAAAAGGCACGACCGGCAAGGTGCTCGGTACCGGCACGCTGAAATTCACCGGCGGCTTCCCCGACGCCACGGCCAACACGATCAAGTTCGATTATTCGAACAAGGACGTCAAGCCGTTCGCCGTCAAGCTCGACTTCTCGAAGGGCGTGACGTCGCTGCTGACGTCGACGACGCTGGCGATGGCGTCGCAGGACGGCTACGCCGCCGGCGTGCTGGCCGATCAAGCCATCGCGGCCGACGGCACCGTCGCCGTGCGCTACTCGAACAACCAGACCGCCAAGGGCGCGCGCCTGGCATTGGCCGAGTTCCGTACCGAATCGGACCTGGTCGAAATTGCCGGTGGCATGTTCGAGAAGGCCGGCCAGGCCGAGGTGCGTTACGGCTATGCCGGCGCTGAATCCTTCGGCACGCTGGCGCCGGGCCACCGCGAAGGCTCGAACGTGGACCTGGCCGAGGAATTCGGCAACCTGATCCTGATGCAGCGCGGCTACCAGGCCTCGTCTCACGTGATCAGCACGGCCAATGACATGATCCAGCAGCTGTTCGACATGAAGGGCCGGTGATGACGGTGCGCTTGTATGCGGTCCTGGGCGACGCCGTGTTGGCGGCCGTGCGCACCCAATGCGCGGAGGCCGTCGCCGCCTGGTGCCGCGACTGGGGCCTGGACGAGGACGCCGTGGTGACGAACTGCCACCGCGCATGGGAACACAAGGCGTCGCCGGCGTGGCGCGGCAGCCTGCAATCCGGCGCGGAAACCGCGTGGCTGGGTTGGGACAATGCCTTGCGCGACTCGCTGCAGGACCTGCTGTTCGGCCCTGACCGCCACCGCGCCAGGGCGGATGCATCGACGGTCGCCGGCACCGCTGCCGGCGCCGCGCTCGATGCCCTGGCGGCCGCGCTGGGACGCACGCTGCTGGGCGGCCAGAGCCGTTTCACCGCAGGCGCCACCGACGTGCCGGACACGCTGGCCCTGGCCGGTTCCGGCGCGGTGGCGGTGCATGTCGGCCTTGGCCAGCATACGCTGCACTGCGTGGTCGATGCCGACACCGTGCGCCGCATCGCCGCCATCAAGCCAGTGCCGGCCACGCCGCTTGCGCCGGTCGATCATGCGGCGCTGCTGGCCGGACAGCCGGTACGCCTGGCCGTCGCGGCCGGCCATGCCAGCGTCGGCCTGGGCAACCTGCTGAGCCTCGCGCCGGGCGACGTCATTCGCCTCGATACGCTGGCCGACCAGCCGCTCACCGTCGCCGGTCCGGATGGCACGCCGCTGCTGCGCGGCTACCTCGGCACCAGCAAACAACATTTAGCGCTCGACATCGTGGCGGGCGAAACAACTTCTGGAGTATCAGCATGACCTTGCAGAACCGGGATGCCAGCGCGCAGACCCATATCATCGAATTGTCCGAGTTCCAGCACCAGGCGTCCAACGGCCCGGCCGTCCTGAACGGCAACCTGCGCCTGCTCGACAGCGTCCCCGTCAAGCTCACGGTGGCAGTCGGCAACGTCGAGACGACCGTGGGCGAACTGCTGGCGCTGAAGGAGGCGTCGGTGCTGAAGATCGACCGCGCGGCCGATACCCCGATCGACCTGATCCTGAACGGCAACGTGGTGGCCCGTGGCCAGCTGGTCGCCGTCGACGACAGCTTCGGCATCCGCATTACGGAAGTGGCGGCAGGTAAGGCATGAACCAGCAGCAGCCCGCCGGCCAGGCCACCGTGCCGGCCGCGCCCACACCTCCTGCGCACGTGGCGCAAGCGCCGATCCCGTTCAAGCGCGACGAGGGCGTGGGCGGCTCGACCCTGGCCGGCGGCGGCGTCGGCGTGCTGGTGATCTCCCTGCTGGCTATCGCCGTGGTGCTATTCTTGCGCCGGCGCTTCAACCTGCACACGGGACCATCGGCCGCCGGCCGCTCCCTGCGCGTGCTGGAATCGGCCCGCATGGGCCCGCGCGCGCTGCTGTCTGTCGTCGAGTTCGACGGCACCCGCTACCTGCTGGCGCAAAGCGAGCAGGGCATCACCTGCCTGGCAAACCATCCGGTCGCCGGACCGGCCACGGCGCCGACGCAAGCGGAGGCTCCGTGAGACGCGCCGTGCTGTCGGGCGGCCGCGCATGGCGGCTGTCGTGCGGCCTGGGGCTGCTGCTGGCACTGTGCGGCACGGCCGCCTGGGCCGCCGATCCCGTGCTGGCGTTGCCGGGTATTTCCGTGCAGGCCGGTAGCGGCGCCGGTGAAGTGTCGACGGCGCTGAAGGTGCTGCTCGGCCTGACAGTCTTGAGTCTGGCGCCCGCCATCCTGATGTCGATGACGGCCTTCATCCGCATCGTCATCGTGCTGTCGATGCTGCGCCATGCGCTGGGCATGCAGGAAACGCCGCCCAATACGGTGGTCATCAGCCTGGCGCTGTTCCTGACGCTGTTTACGATGTCGCCGGTGCTGCAGAAGATCAATACCGACGCCTTGCAGCCCTATATGGCCGGCAAGCTGGCGCCGGAAAAGGCCGCCACGGTCGGCGTGGCACCGCTGCGCGAGTTCATGGTGCGGCAGACGCGCGAGCAGGATCTGGCGCTGATGGTGGAGCTGGCCAAGGCCGAGCAGCCCGCCAGCATGGACGACATCAGCCTTGTACAACTGATTCCCGCCTTTATGCTGTCCGAATTGCGCGCCGCGTTCCAGATCGGTTTCGTCATTTTCCTGCCCTTCCTGCTGGTCGACCTGATCGTGTCGAGCGCGCTGATGGCACTGGGCATGATGATGGTGCCGCCGGCGTCGATCTCGCTGCCGCTGAAGATCCTGATGTTCGTGCTGATGGACGGCTGGAACCTGGTCGTGCGTGCGCTGTTGGGGACCTTCTCCTGACACCGCTGGATGCTGATGAGCGCAACCGCCACCATGCCCGAGAACGCCGATGTGCTGCAGGCCGATGCCCTGTGGGCGGCGTTCGGGCAGGCCCGCGACGAAGGGCTGCGGCAGTGCCTGATCGGGCGCTACCTGGCGTTCGCACGCATGCTGGCGGCGCGCCTGTACGGGCGGCGCACCTTCCGCGAGCTCGAGTTCGATGATTACCTGCAGTTCGCGCGCATGGGACTGATGGAGGCGGTCGACCGCTTCGACGCGGCGCAAGGGGCCCGTTTCGAGACCTTTGCCGCGCATCGCATCAATGGCGCGATCCTCAATGGCATCGCGTCATACTCGGACGTGCAGGAGCAGGTGGCGGCGCGGCGCCGCGTGCTGGTCGAGCGGCTGGACGGGGCCGAACAGAAGGCGCCGCGCGGCGACGACCCGGCGGCGCTGTTCGCCTACCTGGCCGACCTGGCCGTCGGACTGGCGGTCGGCTTCGCGCTGGAAGGCACCGGCATGGTGCGCGATGGCGACAGCGCCTACGCGGACCAGGCCTACCACGGCGTCGAGCTGCGCCAGTTGCGCGCCAGCCTGACCGAAATGCTGGCAGGCCTGCCGGAGCGCCAGCGCAATGTATTGCGCTGGCACTACCTGGAGCAGCGCGGTTTCGACGAGATCACCGCATACCTGGGCGTAAGCAAGAGCCGCGTCTCGCAGCTGCACAAGGAGGCCCTGGCGACCTTGCGCCAGCAGTGGCGCAACAGGGATGTGGTGGACTGGAGTTTTTAGCTGTATCGTAACGTTTAACCTGGCCGCGACCGCGGCCGCAACCGGACCGGATTATGAAGACCGACACACTAGCCCTGCTGGACCAGGCCGAGCTGTTCCAGCTTGCCATCAACGTCAGTACCGCCGGCGACAGCGGCACCGCCATCGCCTACCTCAAGGAAGCCGTGAGCCGCAGCGATGCCACCGGCGCCGCCCACTACCTGCTCGGTGCCGAGTATGCGCAGATTCGACTGTACGACCGCGCGATGGACGAGATGGAAGCGGCCATCGCGCTGGAGCCGGCGCTGTGGACAGCGCGGCTGCAACTGGCGCTGCTCTACCTGGGTGCCAACCAGGAAGAGCGCGCCGGCGATGCACTGCGCCCGCTCGCCGAACTGGGTGACGACCCGGCCCTGCAACGCTTCGCGGAAGGACTGCTGGCACTGATCGCGGCCGACCTGAACGGCGCGCTCAAGCTGCTTGCCGACGGCATCGAACGCAATGCCGCCAACCCGGCACTCAATGGCGACATGCAGCGCATCATCGACGAGATCGGACGGCGCCTGGAAGCAGCACCGCAGGCCACCGACGACGGCGACCAGGGCGACGACCAGAGCGACCATATCCTGCTGTCGGCCTACGCGGGCAACCAGCAGCATTGACCGATGACGGGCATCGCTTCGGTCGGCCAGCTGGTCGCCGTGATCCAGGCCCAGTTCGCGGCGCGCGCCCGGCCTGCCGCGGGGCGACCGACGGTGCGTGCATCGCGCCGGGCCGACCGGGAGGCGGGCGGCCTGCAGGCGCTGATCGAGCTGCGCGTGCGGCAGATCGGCGTGGACGATCCGGCCCGCGGGCGCAAGGCGTTTCGGGTATTCCTGGAATCGGTGCTGCTGGCCGAACTGGGCGAGGGCCTGAATGCCGACCCGAAGTTTCACCAGCTGGTCGACGACGTCCAGCGGACCCTCGAAGCGGATGCGCGCTGCGCGCCGCTGGTGCGGGATGCCATTACCTATCTGCTGGGCGGCAAGCCGGCAGAGCACAACACAGGAAACTGACGAATGCAGCACGATGAATCCGGCCAGGCGGCCGCACTGAGCCAGCTGGCCCGTACCGAAACCTACCTGGCGGCCGATCCCGGCAACCAGCACCTGCTGGCCGCGGCCATCGACCAGTCGCTGGCCGCGCAACAGCCGGAGCGCGCGGCCGGACACGCCGAAGCAGCAGTGGCGCGCTACCCGGAAGACGACTTCTTGCGCGCCCGCCTGGGCAATGTGCGCCTGGCGCAGCAGCGCTGGACCGAGGCCGCCGACGTGTTCGACACGCTGCTGGCGCGCCATGCGGACCAGGCGCTGGCCTACGGCGCCGCGTATGCGCGCTACCGCCAGGGCCTGTACCAGGCGGCGCACGATGTGCTGGCGCCGTTCGCCACATTGCCGGAACTGTCGCTTCCCGCCGTCACATTGCAGGTTCGCGTGCTGCACCTGCTGGGCGATCCCGATGAGGCGCTGAAATTCGCGCTGGCCCATCGCGCCGCCTGCGGCGAGGACCCGGGCCTGCTGGCGGCGGCAAGCCTGGCCGCGCTCGACGCGGAGGCCCTGGAACAGGCCCAGGAATTGTCGGATGCCGCGCTGGCCGGCGGTCTGCGTCCGGCCGAAGCGCTGGTGACGGCCGCCTCGCTGGCCCTGGCGAAAATGGAAGAAGCGAAGGCCGAGAGCCTGCTCAATGAAGTATTGGCCACGCGCCCGGAAGAGGGCCGTGCCTGGTCCGCGCTGGGGATGGCGACCTTGCTGCGGCGCGACCTGCCGGCCGCGCGCAAGCAGCTGGAAACGGCGCTGCACTTCATGCCCGGCCATATCGGCACATGGCACAGCCTGGGCTGGTGCTGCCTGTTCGCCGGCGACCGTGCCGGCGCCCTCGATGCCTTCAACACGGCGCTGGAGCTGGACCGCAACTTCGGCGAGACCCACGGTGGCCTGGCCGTGGTACAGGCCCTGGGCGGCCAGCGCGACGAGGCGCAGAAAAGCATCGAACGCGCGTTGGGGCTGGATGGACAAAGCCTGTCGGCACGCTATGCGCAGATGGTGCTGGCCGGCCAGACCGAGGATCCCCATCGTTTCCGCCAGCTGGCGCTGCGCATCATGCAATCGCGCCAGGGCGCTTTCGGGCGCAAGCTGTCGGACCTGATGGAAGCATATGAACAACGTTGATGCCGTTGCCGCAGGGAGCCGCAATGGGTTCTGACGCCGCGCTGCAGATGCTGGCGGACCTGCTGTGGAACGCCCTGATCATCTCGGCACCCCTGCTCGCGGTCACGCTGGCGGTGGGGCTCCTGATCAGCGTGATCCAGGTCGTCACCCAGGTGCAGGAACAGTCGCTGACCTTCATCCCGAAGCTGATTGCCGCCGTGGTGGTGCTGGTGGTCTGCGGTCCGTGGATGCTGAAACGCCTGATCGGTTTTTCGTCCAACCTGATCGCCAATATTCCGGCGTATTTCTGAGCCGGCCATGCTGATCGATGTCGACCCGGCCTGGGTGCTGGCGGTGTTCTATACCGTGATTCGCCTGGGCGTGGTGCTGCTGCTCTCGCCCATCCTGGCCGGTCTCGGCAGCCTCGTTACCGTGCGCGTTCTGCTGACGTTCGCCCTGGCGGCACTGCTTGTGCAGGGTCTGGGCCCGCGGCCGCCGGCAGGCGCCCTGGAACTGGGACCGGTGATCAGCGGCGCCTGCAATGAGCTGGTGGTAGGGGGCACGCTGGCCTTCGGCGTGTTCGCCGCCTTCGGTGCGTTTGCCCTGGCCGGCAAGATCCTGGACGTGCAAAGCGGATTCGGTATCGGTACCGTATACGACCCGGTCACCCGCGCCGGCGCGCCCCTGTTCGCCACGATGCTCAATATGCTGGGCGCCGTGATGTTCTTCGCCATGGACGGCCACCACGCATTCCTGCGGGGTCTGGCGTTCTCGCTGGAGCAGGTTCCCCCAGGCACCGGCTTCGGCACCATGCCGGTGGAAGCGGTAATACGGCAGTTCGGCTTAATGTTTTCGCTCGGCGTGTCGCTCATCATTCCTGTGATGCTGATCCTGCTGCTGACGGAGACGGCCCTGGCCTTCGTTTCGCGCGTGCTGCCGCAGATGAACGTGTTCGTCATCGGCGTGCCCGTCAAGATCGTCGTCGGCACGGCTGTGCTGGCGTTGACGGTGACGGCGATGGGGCCGTCGATGGGGCGGGTGTACGGCTCGATTTTTGAATTCTGGCAGAAGGTACTGATGTAATGGCGGAGCAGGATTCGGACCTGTCGGAACAGGCGACACCCCACAAGCTGGAAGAGGCCCGCAAGAAGGGCTCCGTGGCCCGCAGCATGGACATCACGTCGCTGGCGATGCTGGTGGCGCTGGTGCTGGTCATCAAGTCCAATGGCTGGGACGCGCTGCGCATGCTGGTGCAGTTGCAGCACCGCATCCTCGGCCAGATCGGCCAGCGTGCGTGGACCACCGACAGCGTGGCCGGCTGGATGGGCGACCTGCTGGTTGCCATGCTGACCATCCTCGCGCCGCTGCTGCTGGCGCTGGTAGTGATGGCGGTGCTGGTGAACCTGGTGCAGACGGGCCCGATCTTCAGCTTCCATCCGATCCAGCCCGATTTCACCCGGCTCAATCCCGCCACGGGCTTCAAGCGGATCTTCTCGATGCGTACCCTGTTCGAGGCCGCCAAGAGCTGCATCAAGCTGGCCATCCTGTCGGTGGTGGTGTACTTCCTGCTCAAGGACCTGCTGCCTGGCCTGATCGGCCTGCCCGGCACCGAGGCCAAGGCCTACCTGCGGGTACTGGTGGGCTTGTGTGCGGCCCTGCTGGTGAAGCTGGTGTTCACGCACCTGGTGATCGCGTTGCTGGACCTGGGTTTCGTACGCTGGGAGTTCGCCAAGCGCATGCGCATGAGCAAGCGCGATGTGAAGGACGAGCACAAGAACCGTGAAGGCGACCCGCGCATCCGCTCGCGCATTCGCGAACTGCGCCAGGAAATGCTCAAGCGCAGCCAGGCGGCGGCCAAGGTCCCCAGTGCCGATGTGCTGATCACCAATCCGACCCACCTGGCCGTGGCGCTCAGCTACAGCCACGGCACGTCGGGTGCGCCCCAGGTGGTGGCCAAGGGCGCGGGCGACCTGGCCCGCCAGATGCGCGAGATCGCCGCCCAGCACCAGATTCCCATCGTGCAGAACCGTCCGCTGGCGCGCACGCTGTTCCGCGAAGTCGATTTCGACGGCTACGTGCCGGAGAAGCTGTATCCACAGATCGCCAAGATCATGGTCTGGGTGTATGCAATGCGCGATGCCCGGCGCAATCAGAAAAGGTAATGATGAACGCTTTACGCCGCGTTTTCGAACGCAATACGGACCTCGTGCTGGTGTTGCTGGTGGTCGGCATCCTGACGGTGCTGTTCGTGCCGATTCCCTCGGGCCTGCTGGACTTCCTGATCCTGACCAATGTCAGTTTCGCGCTGCTGATCCTTCTGCTGACGTTTTATATCGCCCGCCCCGTGGAATTTTCCACCTTCCCGTCGCTGCTGCTGATCGCTACCTTGTTCCGGCTGTCGCTGAACGTGGCCACGACACGCCTGATCCTCTCCGACGCCGACGCCGGCCGCGTGATCGCGGCGATCGGTTCCTATGTCGTCGGTGGTAACTATGTCATCGGCCTGATCGTCTTCCTGATCCTGGTGGTGGTGCAGTACGTGGTAGTGACGAACGGCGCCCAGCGGGTGTCCGAGGTGGCGGCGCGCTTCACGCTGGACAGCATGCCGGGCCAGCAGATGAGCATCGATGCGGACCTGAACATGGGTTTCATCGACCAGGAAGAGGCCAAGCGCCGCCGCAAGCTGCTGGAAAAGGAAAGCGGCTTCTATGGCGCCATGGACGGCGCCAGCAAGTTCGTCAAGGGCGACGCCATCGCCGGCATCATCATCCTGCTGATTAACATCATTGGCGGCCTCGTCATCGGCGTCATGCAGATGGGGATGCCGTGGAACGAGGCGCTGCACACCTTCACGTTGCTGACGGTGGGTGACGGCATCGTCACGCAGGTGCCGGCCCTGGTGATCGCCGTCGGCACCGGCATTATCGTCACACGGTCGGCGTCGGATGGTGAGTTGAGCAACGAAGTGCTGAAGCAGCTGACGGCCTTCCCGAAAACGCTGTTCATCGTCACGGGTGCCTTGTCGGTGCTGCTGTTCCTGCCGGGTATTCCGGCCTTGCCCGTCATGACGCTGATCTGCGTGCTGCTCGGTTCCGGCATCCTCATCGTGCGCAGGAACCGCAAGGGCGGCGCCGATCCGAAGGACGATGCAGCCGACAGCGAGGCGGCGAAGGGCGAGGAAGACGCGTACGACATGCTCAAGGTCGAGCCGATCGAAGTGCACGTGGGCGCCAGCCTGGCGCCGTTGGTAAAAGGCGAGCAGACCGTCTTCATGGACCGCATCGCCGCGATCCGCAAGCAGTATGCGCTGGAGTCGGGCATGGTGCTGCCGCGCGTGCGCTTCCGCGATGCGCCCCAGCTGGCGGCAAGCGCCTATGAGCTGCAGATCTTCGGCGTGCCGGCCGGCCGCGGCGAAATCCTGATCGACCGAACCCTGGCCATCCGCGCCAGCAAGGATGCGCGCCTGGTCAAGGGCATCGAAACGCGCGAGCCGACATACGGCCTGCCGGCAGTCTGGGTCGAGGAAAGCGAACGCGAAGTGGCGCGCGCGGCCCGCTACACCTTGGTCGACCCGGCCACGGTCTTCATTACCCACATCAGCGAAGTGCTGAAGCAGCAGGCCGCCAGCCTGCTCACGCGTACCGAAACGGACCGCCTGCTGCAGCGCGTGCGCCAGCAGCAGCCAGGCCTGGTGGAAGAGCTGATTCCGACCATCCTGTCGATCAGCGACGTGCAGAAGGTGCTGCAAAACCTGCTGCGGGAAAAAGTCTCGATCCGCAACCTGGAAGTGATCCTGGAAACGCTGGTCGACATGGGCCGCACCAGCAAGGACCTGGGCTACCTGACGGAACTGGTACGCCAGAAGCTGGGCGCGGCGATCTGCCAATCGCTGCTGGGGGAGGGCGCGGCACTGAACGTGCTGACGCTGGACCCAGGCATCGAGCAAACCCTGATGCAGGGCCTGCGCGGCGCCGAGGCGGGCGGCAACCTGGTGGTGGAACCGAAGTACGCGGAACAGCTGCTGTCACGCCTGTCCGCACAGTCGGAGCGAATGATGAAGGGCAATATGCTGCCGGTGCTGCTGTGCTCCCCGGACCTGCGCCGCCACCTGCGCAGCCTGTCCGAACGAGTCGTGCCGCATATGCGGATCCTTTCGATGGCCGAGATTCCGAACTCGGTCAGCTTGAAGGCTTTCGGGACGGTGGGGTTGTAGGGGGGCTCGGCGGTTTGGTCGGCTGCGTGCCGGCGTCGGTTCCTTGGAGCTGGCGCCGGTTTTTTTTTGCGTGGATGTCTTGCGGTTGTCCTGCAGGGTGGGAAGCGGGTTGCGGTGATTTGGGTTGAATCGCCACGGGTTTTCTAGATGTCCAGTCCCGTGTGGTCATAAACGCGTTTAATGAATAGCTCGGGCTTGCGCTGCTGCCATTCCTTGAGTGCCTGAATTGGTGTTGTTGAGCCGATAGCTCGCTGTGGAATGTGATGGTTTTAGAGCTTGAGATAGTTGAGCAGCGTGGCCTCCAAGTCAGCCCTGCTATCGAAGCGAGTCTGCGCGATCAGTTCACTGATCCGTCCATTGAAACGCTCCACCATTCCGTTGGTTTGGGGATGGCGTGGCGGCGCCAGGCGGTGCTCGATCTCCATACCAGTGCAGGCTTTGTCGAAGGCGTGGTTGCCGCTGGGCTTCTTGTCTTTGGTAGCAAAACGATCGGTAAACTGCGAGCCATTGTCGGTCAGGATCTTGGTGATCTTGATCGGTGACGCGAGCTTCAAACGACGCAGGAAATCAACGCTGCTACGTTCAGTCATGTTGCCGTAGATATGCAGGAAGACCCACCGCGTGGCGCGGTCCATAGGCACGAACAAATAGCGCCGTTTGGTATCGTCAGGCATTTGCGGCAGGTACTTGATGTCGACATGCACGAAGCCAGAGCCTGTCAGATTTTCTGTGTGGAATGGGGTCATGAAATGATGCCGAAAGGACTGTTCCATGACCGAAGTGATGACCACCAAGAAGCCCAAGAAGCAAAAAGCAGCATACCCGTTCCCCGTCGAGTTGATCGACCAGTTGCTTGCCAGGTTGAGAACAAGGACGCAGAGTCGATCCTTGGCGAAAACGGCTTGGCCGGGCAGCTCAAGAAGATGCTGGCCGAGCGCATGCTGTCTGCCGAGTTGAGCCATCATCTGGCGAGCGAGGGCGAAAGCGGCAGAAACCACCGCAACGGCAGCAGCCCGAAAAAGGTGCTTACGCCCGGCGGCGAGCTTAATCTGGATATTCCGCGTGATCGCCTGTCGAGTTTTGAGCCAAGACTGGTGGCCAAGCATCAGCCACGCATGCCAGGCTTTGAGGACCACGTCATCAGCATGTACGCGCGCGGCATGAGTGTGCGGGACATCCAGGCACATCTGCTCGAGTTGTACGGCACCGAGGTATCTCGCGATCTGATTTCCACCATCACCGACGAGGTGCTCGAGGAGGTCACGCAGTGGCAGCAGCGCCCGCTCGAAGCGATGTACCCGATTGTCTACTTCGACGCCTTGCGCCTGAAAATTCGTGACGAAGGCACGGTAAAGAACAAAGCCGTGTTTCTGGCACTGGGCATTTGCGCCGACGGCCGCGAGGAAGTTTTGGGCCTATGGATCGAGCAAACCGAAGGCGCCAAGTTCTGAAGCCAGGCTCATAGTATTTGAAGATCTTCTTGGTCGTGATTGTTTCACCTTCAGCTTTGGGGATCACATCCTCCGGCCGTGCCATACCTTCGCGTTTGAGCAGTCGCGCAATGCCCGAGCGCGATACCTCCGGATTGATGTATTGCCGCGTGATGTAAAGCAGCTCGTCGAGCGGCAAGTAAAGCGTCTGACGCAGTGATAGCACCACGAGCTCCTGTGCTGCGCTCAAGGTCGTATGCAGTGTATGCGCGCGATGCGAGCGGTCTTGCACATCGTCACGCTTGAGCCATTTTGCAGCGGTGGCTCGCGTGATGTTAAATACCTTGGCGGCCTCGCGATCGGACAAGCCGGAGTCCTTGATCTCCTGGCGAATTTTTGGCGTGGTACGGGCTTGTGGACGAATGCGTGAACTCATGCTCGATCTGATAACGTGCTGCGTTGGGCTGACAAACGTGGCGGGAAGCCAGCAATTACGTCATCAAGCACGGCTTTGGCGCGGAACAGGGCCATGCTGCGATCACGATCACACGAAACTAAACAGTTAGCCACCATGAGTTTTTCCGCACAAGTGATTGCCATGCGCAAACAGAAGGGCTGGACACAGCAAAATCTGGCCGATGTGTCCAGCATGAATGTCCAGCAAATTAAATGCTACGAGGCCGGTAGCGCCCAGCCTACGGCAGAGGCGCTGAAGAAGTTGGCCTTGGCGTTGCACGTGACCAACGATTTCCTGTTGTTCGAGGAAGGTGAGCGCGGCCCCGGCGACGACATGGCGCTGTTGTTTGAGGCCGTCAGCGATTTTTCCGAAGCGGAAAAGGAACCCGTGCGCACCGTGCTGTCCGGCAGGGTATGCAGCATTCGGCGCGCAAGCTCGATGCCCAGCGCGTGCCGGCCAAGAGCCAGGGATCGAAGCGATGAGTACACCGACGCCGCTGGCCCGCATCGAAATCTGCATCCTGCTGATCCGGTGCCAGAAGGTCATGATCGATGGCGACCTGGCCGAACTGTACGGCGTCCCGACCAAGCGCCTCAACGAGCAGGTCAAACGCAACCAGGAACGCTTCCCGTCCGATTTCATGTTCCAGCTCACGGCCGCCTAAAAGCCCGAGGTGGTCGCAAATTGCGACCACCTCGCCAGTCTGAAATTTTCGAAGTCGCTGCCATATGCCTTTACGGAACACGGCGCGATCCAAGCCGCCAATGTGCTAGCCTCGCCGCAGGCCATCGAAGTGGGCGTCTATGTCGTGCGGACCTTCGTGCATCTGCGCGAACTGGTGGTGTCGAACAAGGAACTGGCATTGTGCTTGGACGAGCTGGAAAACAAGACCGACCTGATGTCGCTGAAACAGGAAACGTTTGAACACAACACCCGCGTGCAGCTAAAACAAATATTCGAGGCGCTGCGTGGAATGATGGCGGCGCCGGAGCCAGCCAAAAAGCGACCGATTGGTTTTGTGACCACGGACGAACCGCCTGCAAAACCGAAAGCGGCTAAAGAAAAGCAGTAATCCTTCCTTCTTCAGCGGCTCACAATTCAAGCTGTCCCCGAACCCGCGCGGTCAGCAGCGGGTTGGGGACGGTTTTTTTTATTCAATGAGACAAGGCGACTTCCATGCAAAATCTCCTTGCCTGACGGTTTATCATGCCGGTGTTATTGCCGTGTTAGCCTGTTGATTATGAAAATGTCGCACGCTGTGTTGGCGCAGGCGTCAGCATGGCTGTTATCCGGTTTGTCGGCGCTGGTGTCGGCAACGCCGTACAGGCCGATGTCATGCGACATGTTAGAGCGTGTTAGCGGCGTGTATGGATGCTGTCATACGTGCGTCCGGATTGCTGCCAGCACGGCCTTTTTAAGGCAAAAACCGGGGACAGGGTCGGGTTTGCTATACCACCGAACAGCGGCGGCACACCAACCGGCGGTATGGCGGGTGTTGCACTTCCGTCATGCCGCCTACCGCTCTGCTCAGGGCAAACCCCGAGACCGGAAGCACATTGGTTTATTGCTTGAAGGGACGCATACGATCTTTAAACATATCCCAATCGCCAAATCTAAACGCATGTATAGCCTTCTGAGACTCATCGTCATCGTGAAAACCCGATAAGGCAATTCCGAGCTTTAAAGATAGAACAAACCCAAGGGCTTCTTTTAAATCATCATCTTGGGTTCCAAGCCAATACAATAACCGATTATCCCAAAAAATCGCATTTGCGTTAATTTCAGCTTCACATCCCGGGAGAAGGGTGACCTCTCTCAGGACATCGGATTTTGCATCAAATCGCAAAACATATGCAGGGAAGTAGAGTTCCTTTTCCTGTTCGCGATTTTTAGCCCGTCGAACAGGTTCGCCGAAAACAGAAATCACATCGGCCTCATTACTTCCGAAGGCAACTCCATTGATATCTTTGTAAGAATTGATTTGAATCATTTTCCAGTCCTTGGATTTACGGGGAGTTGGCCGCTCGACCGTGCATACTTCAACATCTCATTAATCGCTTCATTGTACTTCGTACTATCTCCCGATCGCTCAGCTGCAGCACGTCTAACGTCACGCACTTCTCGAGCCATTGCATCCCGATAGCGGCCTTGACTGATCATATCTGCTGTTTCGGCTCTATAAATTGCCGCTGCTCGACCATTTTGGCCATTGCTTGAAGTGCCTCTATGATCTCTCGGATCCATCTGAACTGCTGGACCTTGACTTGGGTCGACATTTGGATTGGCTTTCCGATCCGGCAAATGGTGAGAATCTAGACCATCATTCCTAGGTAACTGAGTTTGGCTATGTGGGCCACCGCGATAAGGTCCACGTACTGTCTGAACTATTGCTTCTCCGCGGGTGGCAAACGCATCAACACCTTTCCCAAGTATGGATTCAACTACGCCACCGGCCATCCTGCCAGCTGCTTGCCCAAACTGATCCGGGCCTACAGTCACACTCTGGCCAAGGACTGTTAACTCGAACTCCCATCCCTTCTTCCGCGCGTAATCCGTAACGTATTCACGGGTCTGGTTTTCCGCGACATTTGCAATGGCGCCAGTTGCGTCCCTGAGGATTGATTCCATCCCCATCTTGGCGACTTCAAGCACGACCGTTTTAACCGGGCCGCCACTAAGAACTGCTTGCACACCTTTGTAGGCAGCCGTTGCCGCAAACTCGTGCTCAGCATAAAAGTCTGCAAACTCCGTCATCAGCGTAATGCCACCTGCGAGCGTATTGCCAATGATACTCGCGCCTTTCGGGCCGGTAACCGAGCCCGTGACATTTTCGAGATAGCTATAGGCGGTATTTCCTATTGCCAAATCGGATGACAATAAACCGAGGCTACGTCCCTCAACCGTGCCAACTTGGGCAGCCAGCGCGTTCGCCGTGCGATTGCGAAGCACATCTTCGGACAAATCTCCGGGCGCGCTATCCAGTCGGTCCAACCCATTTGCCAACTTCGACTTGGCCTGCACGATTTCGTCTAAGCTTGCACCACCTTGGGCAGCACCCTGAACGAAGTTAAAGGATGCACGGTAATTTAGATCGGCAACCGGGCGACCGTTGTCGTCCAATGCGTAAGGTGTACCCGTTTTGTCCAAAGCCTTGATGAATTGGCGATTTGCCGCCGATTCCTTCATGCTCTCGACCAGACTGCTCCCCAACGCATTTCCAAACGCATCTGTGGCAATGCTCGCGAGCTGTATTTTACCTCCCCGGACAATTCCAGCAGTCGTACCACCTACAAATCCGCTCGTCGTCGACCTGGCGATGTCAAGTGCCTTCCCGCCGAAGACGCCAGCGAAGACGTCGTTGCTTGCAAGAAGGTCACCCACCTTCGCGCCAACGCCAGCACCTGCAGCCGATGCGGCGACGTTGCGCCAGTCGAACTTGTTCTGCAAGCCCGTGATCATGCCGACGCCCTGCGATACCGTGTTCGACAATGCGGCCCGGGCAGCCACTGCGGACCAGTCCTGTCCCTGGAATACGTTGGAGAGGGTGCCACTGTTGGCCATTGCGCCGACGCCACCGGTAACCCCGCCACCGATCGCGGCCAATGCCACACCTTTCCAGTTGAAGCCGTCTTGAGCCCCGATTGCCATGCCGACCGCCTGGCTGGCGATGGAGCCCACCGCGCCCGCTATTGCACCTGCGGCGATGGCGCCCGCAGTAGCGCTGCCCAGCAGACCAGTCATTGGCGCCAGCAGGGCGCCGCCGGTCATCGCAGTCGCCACAACCGCCACCACGATCATGATGATCTGGCCCAACCCGCCGCAGCCGCCTTTCTTGGGGGCTTGCGGCTGTGGCAGCGCCATTTCCGGCGTCGTGCTGCCGATGGCTTCGGCGGCGTTGTAGGGCTTGAAGGTGTCGGAGCCGTTATAGATCGTGCTGGCCTTGGCCGGCAGGATCAGTTGCTGGCCGACCTTCAACGGTTCGTTCGCCGCCATCAGCCCGTTTGCTTCGGCGATCAGGTACCACAGGCGCTCGTCACCCCAGACCGCCTTGGCGATCGTCGTCAGCTTCTCGGTGTCGCTCTGGACCACATAGACGCCGGTGCTGCTGGCGCTGGCACCCGTCGATGAAATGGCGTCGTGCACGCTGCTGAACGATTCGAATGCGGCACTGCTGCTGCCGATCATTTCGCCGTTGGCGATCAATGTGTGCGATGTGACGTTGCTCTGGTACTTTTCCAGCACGCGTCCGTCGCGGCTGTTGATCAGCGTGCGGGCGTTTTCGCCCGTGACGCGGACCATGTAACCGTTGACGTCGTATTCCATCGTGCTGTTTTTCGTGGCGGCGACGCCGTCATTGGCCACCGTCGTGCTGGTCAGCAGGCGCGTTTCACCCAACTGGCCATACACATTGGTTGTTTCCTGGCCCTTAGTCGCCGTGCCGGCCCAGGCCTTGTACTTCTCCAGGTTGCCGAACAGGTCGTAATGGTAGTGCACGATGCTGCGCTGGTTGTTGCCGGTGCCGTCCAGCGTGCGCTGGTAGATCAGCCGGCCGCTTTCGTCGTAGTCGTTCAGCTGGCGGTCGGCGCCGTCGCGCGAGGCGACGACGCGGCCCGCCGCATCGTAGCGGCGGTAGCCGGTCACGCTGCCGCTGGTCAGGATTTCGGACAGGCGGCCCAGGGCATCGTAGCGATATGATTCCGTGTTGTCGGTGGCGCGGTTGCCGGCCCAGTCGTACGTGATGGCATGGGCGACGATCGCCTTGTTGTTGAATTCGGTCCAGAAGACCGGGGCCTCGTCCGGAATTTCTTCGTATTCCTGGCGCATCAGGCGCACCGGCTGCGATACCGCGACGGGCGTCTGGTAGGTCGTCTTCGTGTTGCCACTGACATTGCTGACGCGGTTCATCGCGTCGTACTTGTAGTCGACCGTGACCAGCTTGGTATCACCCAGGTCGTTGACGAACGACGTCGTCACGTTCATGCGATTGCCGAATGCGTCGAGCTGGTAGGCGATCTGGTAGGCGGCACGGTTGACGGAAGAGCTGATCGACACCAGGCGGCCGCGGGCGTCGTAACCCAGCAGCTGGTTCTGCACGGCGCGCACCGGTTCGCTGGTCACGCTCAACAGCCAGGTCTGCTCGCTGATGCGGTTGCCCGCACGGTCGTAGCTGTACTTGGTCAGCTGGTTCAGGCTGGCATCGTCGACCAGGATCAACTGGTGCACGCCGTCCCTGTAGACGATGTCGCTGTAATCGACATCCTTCATTGCCGCCAGCAGCCCGGTGCCCGTTTCATAGGTGTACGTCACCTGCTGGAAGCGATCGCCCTTGGTGGTCTTCGCCGAGCTGGTCGAGACGCTGATCTGGCCCGCGCCGTTGTAGCCGTTGTACGTCCCGTAACCGGACAGATCCTTGTGGCTGGTCACACGGCCGAAACCGTCGTATTCCCATTCACGCGTCTTGACCAGGTTCGAGTCGAAGCCTGCGCTGGTGGTCTCGCGCTCCTTCCATTTCTGGTTCAGGGCGTCGTACACGCGGTAGGTGGCAACGCCGTTAGGGTCGCTCGACGCGATGATATTGCCGCCCAGGTCATAGCGTACCGATGAGATGCGCTCCTCCGACAGCACCGTGGTGCCGCGCAGGATGATGCCGGTAGTGGTCGCGATGCGTCGGCCCAGTTCGTCATAGCTGTAGCGTTCGACGATCTTCGCGAAGCGCTGCGTGTCGGCGGTAGCGCTGTTCGTTTCGCTGCCCACCCAGCCCGAGACGACGGTTTCATCGCTGGTGCGCGCGGTCAGGCGGCCCAGACGGTCGTAGTCGTACTTGAAGTTGACCACTTTCGCCGCGCTCAGGTACTGGTGGCTGGCAGTACGCTGCCCCAGCGCATTCGTGTCGTACAGCGTGTAGCCGCCGTCCGCGCGAGTCTCCTTCGTGACGATGCCTTGCGAGTCGTATTCATACCTCGTCACGCGGGTCTGGCCGGAGCCCGTTTCGGTGACGGTCTGCAACTGGCCCAGCGCATCGTAGGCATTCGTCGTCGTCAGCTGCACCGCGTTACCGTTTTGCAGGGTTGGCGGCAGCGTCGTCGTCAGCACCTGGTTGTTGGCGTCGTAGGTGGCGGTCGTGATCCAGCCGGCGTTGCGCACGTCGGCGACCGTCAGCACATTGCCCCAACGGTCGACCGTCATGCGGTCCGGCGCCGTGTCGAGGTACCAGGCCGCAGTCGTGGTGCTGTCCAGGGCTGGGCGGTAGCCCTCGACATAGCGCTGGCTGACCTTCAGCAGCGATGCGTCCAGGGCCTTGACGAAGTCCTCCGACAGCGCGGTGGCGTAGTTTTGCATGCCGGTGGCAGCCGCGTTCAGCGCGCCATTGACTTCGCCCGTCAGCAGGTTGCGGCTGGCTTGCAGCAGGGCGTCGCCGCCCGTGTAGGCATACGTGTCGGCGATCAGGTCGAGCACCAGTTGGGCACGGCCTACCGGATTGCCGGCAACCTTTGCCAACGCGTTGCTGAGCTCAGCGCTGGCGGGCTTGCGGCCCAGCGCCTGCTCGTAAAGCTTCGTGATGAATTCAGTGTTGGACAGGGTGGACGCCAGTTTTGCCTGGATTTCTTCGGAAGCCAGGATGTCCTGCACGGATTGCAAGAGTGTCAGGCCGGCATTGCGCGCGGCAATGCCGTTGACCAGCGCGGTCGGCTCCGGATGACGGCCCAGCAGCACCACGTACAGCTGGGTCTGTTCAAGCGTATAGCGGGCTGCCGGCGTCAATGCTGCCTGCGCAGCGGCGTCGGCGCGGCCCGCCATGTCGCGCAGCGCCAGCGCCAGCGAACCGATGTAGGTACGGACATTCGGGTTCGATGCCTCGGCCGTGGTGGTGGTGCGGATGGCGGCGAGCGCCTTGCTCACATTGCCGTGGAACAGGGCCGTATCGGTATTGAGCGAGTTGATGACGATGCTGTCAATCAGTTCGGATGCGAGCAAACCGCGCGAGAAGGCCGCGCTGCCCGTCATCGTGCCCAGCCAGAACTTCAGGCCGGTTTCGTCGGCGCCACGGCCCAGGGCATTGCGGTACAGCAGGTCGATATAGCCGCTGTTGGCCGGCGTGGCCAGCGCCGGAGTGCGGGCGATCAGCGAGTCGGCCAATGCCGCCAGCGTTACGCCATCGCGCAGCTGCATCAGCGCGCTGTTCAGCTCCATCGTCGTCGGCTGGCGCGCCGGGCCGAACAGCATCGTGTACAGCTGTGCCACCTTGATGACATTGCGCGTCACCTGGTCGGCCCTGCCCATATCGGCGTTATTGAGCATCAGCGCCGTGTTGGCACTGGCGATGCCGGCCAATGCGAGGCTGAGCTGGCCATCAGGCGAGACGGCGGTGCCGGCGTTGATCTTCGGCGTCAGTTCGGCGCTCAGCTTCGTGCTGGTCCAGCTGACATAGGCCGGGTCCACCAGCGCGATCAGCGTACGCGCCGTGTCGGCCGACGTCAACTTCGCCGAGCCCGCCCGGCTGACCGTCACGGCCTTGTCCTGGATCGTCGCGATCGAATTGAGCGTGGTTCTCGTCAGCTTCGCCACTTCGTTGAACGAATAGGCGTTGTTGTAAGTGCCTTCGGTGATGTTGGCATTGGTGCGGGCCGTCTCCAGGTCGCGACGGGCCTGTTCCTGCTGCGCCGTAATGCTGTTTTGTGCCGTCTGCAGGGCCGCGTTGTAGCCGTTTGCCAGCGTCGTTGCGCGGCTGGCATTGCTGCTCTGGGCCGAGCTGACCAGGCTGGCGAATGTCTTGCGCGACGACGCGGCGCTGTAGAGTTCATCGCGGATGCCGGCCTTGTAGAAGTCGTAGGCAGCCGCACCCGGATCGGTGTACGTACCGCCGACCCAGAAGGCCAGACCATCGGTATCCGGTTCCCGATTGAGCACCGTGCGGTACAGGTTCACGAAGAAGGCGGTCTTGTCGGCCAGCGAGCCGACCCATGGCGCGATGATTTTCTGGATCGTCGTGCGGCCCGCATCCAGGTCGGCGACCAGCGATACCACCGTGCTGTACGTGGTAGGGCGATTGAAGCCCACCAGCACTTCCTGCAGCATATTGCGCTGCGACGAAGCGAGGAAGTTCTTGGCCTGCTGTGCCGCCACGACATTCGGGTCGTTGGTGGCAACGAGGGCATTGGCCGTGCGCAGCGCCGCTTCCTTGTTCGTCACATTGGTCAGGGCTGCCTGCCAGGCCGTGTAGGCGTTGGAGGCGTCGGTGGCGGCTTTCGTGATGGCCGTCGTCGTCGTGCTGGCACTGTTGAGGACACGGTTGGCGTCCAGCACCTTCTGTTCGAAGCTTGTGCGGCCGTCGTATTCGCTGGCGGCCTGGAACGTGTGGTTGACCACGCTGTCGATAATGCCGGCCGCTACCGCGCCGCGGGTCGCGCCCTTGGCCAGCTCGTTGGTCCAGAACGTGTCGCCCGCGCCCAAGGGCCGGCCCAGCACGTTCAGGTAGATCTGGTTGACGAAGGCGCGCGGATCGGTCAGCGTCCCGTAGATTGCCTTGCCCTCGTTGGGCGAGTCGATGAAGCTCTGGGCGATGGAAGCGGCCGTGGCGCCTTCCTTCATGCCGCGGGTCCAGAACGTGATGCCGTCCGGATCGAGTGCCGGGTAGCCGGCCGAGCCCCGCTTGAGCACCCCCACATACAGGCGTTCCACCACCAGGGTCAGGGCGGCATTGCCGGCGGCACTGGCAAGCGCCTGGTTATAGGCGCTGGTGGCATCGGTAAACGCCGTCGCCTTGGCTTGCGCGTCCAGCGCCGCATTGAGCGCGTCGGTGCTGGCCTTGACGGTCGTGGCGGCCTGGCCCGCGACGGCCGTCAGCGCACTGCCGACCTTGGTGTTGAAGAACACCAGGCTGGTTTGCTGGTCCGGCGCGTTCGGGTCGGTGTTGAGGAATTTCTTGTCGAGGAAGCCGTTGAGGACGCCGGCAGCAGCCGTGGCACGGCCGTACTTCGTCAAGACGTCCATCCAGAATGCCAGCCCGTCCGTGTCCGGCTTGCGGTTCATGGTCTGCCAGTACAACTTGGTCAGGAAGGCCGTGTCGTCCAGGCTGGCGTACAGGCCGCGACCTTCGTCCGAGGACAGGATCGACTGGGCCATCTCTTCTTGCGTCTTGCCGTTGGCCAGCTGTACCGCCATGTTGACGATGCCGTTGACGTCCAGCGCCGCGCCGTTGCCGCCCCGGTTCAGCAAGGCCACGTACAGCCGCGCTGCCGCCAGCAGGGGTTTGGCCATCGGATTGGTCGCCAGCTGGGCATTTACGGCGGCCGCTGTTTGCGTCGAACTGGTGAGCTGCTGGGCCGCGTACGCGGCATCGGCGATCAGCTTGGCGGCGTCGACCGCAGCCTTGGCATTGGCCACGGCAGCGGCAGCCGCCAGCTGTGCGGTCGGCTGATAGGCGCTGTCGATCGCCAGACCCATGTCGGTGCTGGTGACTTTCTTCAGCAGCTCGCGGGCGAACACGCTGTCGTTGCCGCCCATCTGCAGTGCATATGTCATGCCGACGGCGACCTTGTTATTGAACAGGTCGCGCTGTGCCTGCGGTGCGGGCAGGGTGCCCGCCAGCACGGCTTCGACCAGCTCCATCGCCACGCGCGCCCGGCTGGCGCCGGCCAGCTTGTCGCTCCATGTCTTCAGCGCCGTGGCGTCTATGTCGGCGCCGAAGGCGTTGCGATAGATGGCGGCAATGAAATCACTGTTGGACAAGGTGGCCGGATAGATGGTCAGGCCTTCGCCCTTGCCCAGGATGTCATTGGCCGCCGCTTCCAGCGTGGTCTGCCCGGTCAGCACGCCATTGATCCAGAAATTGTAGCCGTTGCGCTCCGGTGCACGGTTCAACAGCGCCGTGTACAGCCGTGCCACCTGCATCTGCACCGTTTCCAGCGGCGTGCTCGATGCGGCCAGGCGCGTGTCGACGGCGGCGCGTTGCTGCGCCGCGATCTTCAGCTTGATCTTTTCCGCGATGATGCGGATATTCGGTTCGCCCACCGCTTCGTCCAGCAGCGCGTGGCCGATTGCCGTCAACGTGGCGATATCCGTCGACGGTGGCGTCATCTGGGCATAGGCCAGGCCGATGGCGGCACGGCTGTAGGCCACGGCACGGTCGGCCAGCGGGGCTGTATCGGTGCCCAGGTAGCCGGCCACCTTGTCGGTCAGTTGCAGCACCCATTGGCCGCGGCTGTCGTTGGTGCTGCCCATCGCCGCCAACGCGGCGGACAGTTCGGTTGCCGTCGGCGCCCGGTTGACCAGGTTGCGGTATACCCGCTTCACCAGCTGCTCGTTGAATTGCGCCGTCGTCAGGGTGCCGACAGGCTGCAGTGACGCGAACTCGGGCGAACCGAGGAAGTTCGCGGCGACGCCGGCCGGGGTGGTGGGCAGCTCGCCCGGCTTCGGTACGGCTTCCAGGGCAGTGCGCCAGAAGTTGAAGCCGCCCGCGTCTGCGGCGCGGCCGAAGATGGCCACGTACAGGCGCGCCAGCTGCGGGGCCAGGCGCTCCTTTGCCGCGGCCTGAGTGGCCTGTTGCAGCGCTGCGGCCCGGTCGATATTGGCGGCCGCGCGCAGCTGTGCGCCCACCACGGGGTCGCCACCGCCATTGACCAGGTATTCCTTCAGTACGTCGGCCTGGGGCGCCAGCACGGCGTCCTTGGCCAGCATCAGATCGACGATGGCCTGGCCTCGGTTGTCGGCGGTGTAGATGTTCTTCAGGTCCAGGCGCGCCTGCCAGGTCGCCAGCTCGCCGGCATAGGCCGGATCGCCTTCGCGGATGCCGAGGTTGCGCAGGATATAGGCAAGCGGACTGGCGGCGCCGCTGGCAGCGACGTTGTTCTGGAATTCCTTTTCCGTGTCGTCGAGGATAGCCGTTGCCGTTTGCGCCAGCGTCACTCCGCCGGCCATGTTCTTCAGGTAGAAGTTCAGGCCGGCCGGGTCCGGGGCACGCCCCAGCAGCGTCGAATACAGCTTGATCAGTTGCAGCAGCTTCTGGTCGCTTGCCTGCGCCGTCACCGACAGCAGCCCACCATCGAGCTCATAGGCCGATCCGGCGGCCGGCTGCACGGTGATGCGGAACTCGTAGGTACCCTGTGCCAGCCCGCCGGTGTTGAAGACGGGGTAGCCGTCGATGCGCTGGACACGACCGCCAGCCTCGACCCACGTGTTCGTGCCTTGGACGCGATAGCGCACCGAGTACGTGCTCAGTTTTTCCGGCGCGGTGTTCATGTTGGTGTATTCGGCGCGGTCGCCCAGTACCACCAGTCCGTCCAGTTCCTTGCCGGCCGGGTCGTAGGGGGCCGTGACCCAGCTGCCGTCCGGCTGGCGATGCAGGAACGTCAGCTGGTTGGCATGCGGGCTGCTCACATCGACGACATGGCCCAGCAGGTCGTAGCGCGTGTCGGTGCGGCGAATATCGGTGCGGACCAGGGCCTGGCTGGCGTCCGTCAGGCCCGCCAGCGCGCCCGTCGTTTCGCTGACCAGGCTGGCAGTGGCATTGCCCTGCACATCGAACAGCGTGACCTTGTAGACGCCGTCGCCAGCGTTGCTGAGCCAGGCGTGGCCGGCCTTGTCATAGCGGGTCACTTCGGTGCGCAGCACCGTCGTGCCGGTGCTGGTCGTGCGCGTGATTGCCTCGCCAAAGCCGTTGTAATCCGTGTGGACCGTCGTGTCGGCCGGCATGGTGCCATACAGGGTGCCGTTCGGGTACGTCAGCAGGTCGTTATTACCCGGCTGGATGACGTCCGTGACCCGGCCCAGGGCGTCGTATTGGGTGATCGTGAAAGCCGTTTCCTTGTAGACGCCGTTGGTGACCGTGCGCCACTGCTTGGCCACGCGGCCCAGCTTGTCGTAGGAGTAGTAGACCGTCTTGTTCTCCGCGTCGATTACGGTGGTCGCGCGGCCGGCGGCGTCATACTTGGTGGCGGTGACGCGGTCGCGCGTGGCGTCGCTCGTGACGGCGGGCACGGCGCCGGCCGTCGTCGTCGTGGCCACGCTGTTGGCGTAGTCGATGCGCACGGCCACAGCACCATACACGTCCAGGCGGAATTCCGTGTAGGGGTTGACGGTGCTGCCGGCCTTGACGCGCGCCGTGCCCGTGGTGCGGCCCAGCTTGTCGTACCAGGTGATGTTCTTGGCCCCGGAGGCGTCGGTCGTCGTGGTCAGGCGGTCCAGGTCGTCGTAGGTGTACGACGTGGTGGCATCGACCGCCGTGCCGATGCGGCGCTCGCTGGTCTTGTTGCCGTTCGCGTCATAGGCGTAGATCGTGGTGCGGTCCGCCGCCGAGGCGCCCGGCGCGGTGACGCTGCTGGCGCCCCAGGTCGAATCGGTGGTATTCCACGCACCGATGACGGTGCTCCATTCCGTGCTGCGCTGCAGGCGGCCCGCCGCGTCGTAGTCGAAGGTGCTCAGGTAGCCCTTCGCCTGCGGACTCCTGGCGACGACATCGACCTGGCCGCGCTTGTCGCCGCGCTCGTCGTAGTAGTACAGCGTGGTGGCCGCTTCCGTGACGGGATTGCCCTTGCCGTCCGTGCCGTACACGCTGCGTTCGGCCACTTCGCCGAACGGGGTGTAGCGCGTGACGGTCGTGCGCGCGGCCGACAGCGCGGCCGTGCCCGTGGTGCTGTGGCTGTCGAACAGCGACGAAGCGGGCTCCGTCACCTTGATGGCGCGGCCCAGCTTGTCGTACTCGGTCTGGATGACACGATCGTCGGCCGCGTTGGTGCGCAGCGCCAGGCTCTCCTCCATGGTCTTCATCGTGCTCGGGTCCACGGTGCCCAGCTTGCCGGCATAGCGGGTCAGGGCGTTGACTTCGCCGAATGCATTGCGGGCATAGCCGGTCACGTACTTGAGCGCATCCGTTTCGTAGCGCACGCAGCCGGCGAGGTCGTAGGTCTTGTAGGTGGTGTTGCCGGCCGTGTCCACGTTCTTGACGGCGTTGCCGAGGGCGTCGTACGTGACCGTCACATGCAAGTCCGTCACGGACGTTTCGTTGCGCTTCTCACGCGCCGCCGCGTCGGTGGCCGCGTCGTAGACAGCCGTCGGCGGCAGCCACGTTTCGGTCTGGCGGCCGACCAGGTCGTAGCGGTACGACGTGGTGCGCAGCGTGGTGCTGCCCTTGGCGCCCTCGCTGCGCGAACTGAGGTTGCCCAGGGCGTCGTAGACATACTTGGTCACCAGCGCGGTGCTGGTGGCGACAAGCGCGGTAGCGGCGTCGATCGACGTCAGGCTGTCGGTGTTGTAGGCGTTGACTGCCGGCGATTCTTCCTGCAGCAGCCGACCGGCCGCGTCATAGCTGTACTGCCAGACATGATTGACCTTGTTGGTCAGCGTCAGGCGGCGGCCCAGTGCGTCGTAGGTGTAGGACTCGGTGTGCAGGCGCGCGTCCTTCACGCTGAGCACGCGGCCCTGGGCATCGTACGTATAGATCGTCACGCGCGGGGCCAGTGCCGCATCGGTCACCTTGCCCTGCGCGGTGGCGGCATCGAACAAGGTCTTCAGCGGGGTGCTGTCCGTCATCGCCACCGGTGTCACGTAGCTGTGGCTCGAAACGCGGTTGCCCAGCGCATCGTAGCGCTGTTCGACCATGTAGCCGGCCGCATCGACGGTAAAGCGCAACCGGCCATTTTCATCGTAGGCGTAGCGTTCGGTGCGGTCCGCGGCGTTCGTCTTGACAAGCGCCGCGACCGTGTCGGCCTTGGCGCCGGCAGGTACCGACGCCAAGGTATTGGCATACTGGATGGTGGCCGTCACGTTGCCGAACGCGTCGTAGCGACGCTCCGTCACGGCGCCGTTGGCGGCGATCTCGAAGCGGGCACGGCCATTCAGGTCGTAGGCGACGCGGGTCACGCGGTCGAGATCGTTTACGTTCGGCAGGGTCCCCGTGGCGGTCGGCGTGGCGTACACGCGCATCAGGACCAGGTTGCCCAGGGCGTCGTATTCATAGGCCGTGGCGGTGCCCATGCCGTCGACCGTGCTGGCCAGGCGGTTCGCGCTGTCGTAGGCATAGCGGGTCACGCGATCGGACGCCGCGTTGGCGGTCGCCGCCGTCAGCAGGTCGGCGCCGGCGGCGAGATTACGCGCGGCATCGCCGTACTGGGTTTTCTTGACCAGGTTGCCGGCGCCATCGTAGTCGTTGGTGGTGATTGCCCACGCGGTGGCGTCGCCGTCCTTGCTTTGCAGTACTGCGGAAGCGGCAATGCGGCCTGCCTTGTCATACTGGAAGCGGGTTATGCCGTCCTTGTCGCTCACCGCCATGCCACGCAATTCGGCGCTCGAAGGCTCGGCGCTACTGAGCACGGCAGCATGGTCGCGGCGCTGCAGCACGCGGCCGGCGCCGTCGTAGGTGAGGGTGGTGACGGACCAGGTGCCAACAAGAGGCGCGGTCGCGCCGGGAACCAGGCTTTGCAAGGTCGCCGTGACTTCCGGCCGTCCGGCCGCATCGTAGACTGTGGTCTTGATGGCATCGCTGGCGCTGGCATTGGCGGCCGCGGCGACCCACGTGTTGATGGCCGACGCCGTCGGCGTGCCGGTCATGCGCTTGGCGAAGTTGCGCTGGGCCGTAACGTTGCCCAGGCCATCGTACTTGAACGTGGTGATCTGCCAGCCCGTGCCGTCGCTGGTGGCGCTGGACTGGAGACGGCCCTGCGCATAGAAGTAACGTACGTCCGCGTCCTTCGCGGCTTGCGCGGTAACGATGCCGGAAAGGGTGGCCGCGGTCGCGCTGGCGACCTGCGCCGCCGTCAGCGCCGTGGCGTAGCGCAGGCGCTGCGTGACATTGCCGTCGGTATCGTACGAGAGGGTGGTCAGCACGCCGGCTGCGTCGATCGTTCCCACCAGCTTGCCGTCGTCGTTGTAGTAGCTGCGCTCCGTCACGCTGGCGACCGTGGCGGCGCTGCCGGCCAGCGACAAGCCGGCGCGGCTGCGCGTGGCCAGCTGGCCGAACGCGTTGTAGCCGGTGATGGTGACGTTGCGCTGTGCGTCCGTGTACGAGATAACGTTGCCGCGTCCATCGTATTCGTAGCCCTGCACGCTGTCGCCCGTATTCGTGCCGGTCAGCTGGCCAGGTACGGCGCGCGCGCGGCTTTCCGTGACGCGGTCGAACGCGTCGTAGGCATAGGACTGTACTTCGTTGGCGCTGCTGACGCTGTAGCGCACCCGTCCGTCGGCATCGTAGGTATAGCGTACGCCGACGCCAGTCGTGCCGGCACTGAGCGCCGTCAATGCCGACAGCGGCGTACCGCCGACGGCGCCGATCGTGACAATACTCATGGCCATGCTGACCGCGACCTTGCCGGTGTAGCGCAGCGTGGCGGCGGCCTGCCCGAAGGCCGTGTACTGCGTCTCGCTGACGCCGCCCGCGGCATCGACCGTGTAGCGCAGACGCCCGTCCTTGTCATAGAAGTACTGCGTGACGAGATCGGTCGGTGTGGTCTGCGGCTGCAGCATGCCCAGCAAGGTCAATGCCGTCGTGGCCTCGGTGACGCCGACGACGCGCTGCAGGTACTGGCGCACGGCCTTGACCTGGCCGAAGGCGTCATAGAACTGCTGGCGCACCTCGCCGGCGCCGTTGACGGTGAATCGCACCCGCCCGGCGTCGTCGTACAGGTAGATCGTCTTGTTGCCGTTGCCGTCAGTCATCGAGGCGCGCTGGCCGGCAGAATTGTAGGTATAGGTGGTCAGCGGCACGCCCGCGGCCGGGCTTTCCGAGACCAGGCGGCCGAGCTTGTCATAGTTGCGCGTGGCCGTGCTGCCACTCGTGCGGATCGCCGTCAGCACATTGCCGAACTTGTCGTAGGAATAGGTGGTGACCTGGCCCGTGACGCCACCGCTTTCATTGGTCACGCTTTCCGTCTCGACCTGGTTCAGCGTCGTGTAGGTATAGCTCGTGCTCCGGTTGTCGACGTTGCCGGCGCTGGTGCCGGTCTTGACGAGTGCCAGGGTCGCGGCGGCCGGCTGCGTGGATGGCGTCGCGTAGCGGGTGCGGCGCAGGACGTTGCCGTTCGGATCGTAGGAGATCTCGGTCAGGTAATTGTCGCCATCGAGCGTGGCGACCAGACGGCCGTGACCGTCGTAGAACATGCGTTCGCGGATGGCGCCGGCCGCGCTCGGGCGCAGGTCGGCCACGCTGTTGACGATGGCCGGTTTCGCGGCTTCCACGGCGTAGGCAATGGTATCGGTCAGCTGGCCGCCCGCATCGTACTGGTATTCGGTCAAAAAGTTCAGCGCATCGACCTTGGCGGTAACGAGGCCATCGGCGTTATACAGGGTGCGCGTGGTACGGTCGTCGCTGGAAACGGTGTCGCCGGCGGCATCCCAGGTGATGCCGGCGGCCAGTTTGGTCTCGGGCACCTTGGTGGCGCGGCGGATCGTGCCCACCAGGCGGCCGGCACCGTCGTAGTCGTAGCGCGTCAGATAGCCTTCCGGATCGACGCTGGCAATGACGCGGCCCAAGGCGTCGTAACGCTGCCACGCCGTGCGGTCGAACGCGGTGGTCAGCGGTCGGATGTCGTCGATGCCCAGGTCGTCGCGTGGCACACCGGCGGCGAACAGCGTTGCCGTCGCAATCGTGGTGGCGTATTGCACCACCCGGGCCGGCTGCGTGCCCGAGTCCTTGGTATAGATGTATTCCGTGACGGCGCCGTCCGGGCCGACCTGGGCCGTCTTGCGGCCGTTGCCGTCGTACAGCCAGACGGTTTTCTGGCCACCGGGCGCCACGGCCATGCGCAGGCGGCCGGCCGCATCGTAGACATTTTTCGTGACGCTCGACAGCTCTCCTTGCGACTGCGTGACTGACAATACCCGGCCGGCGCTGTCATACACGCGCAGGGTCGTCACGCCACTTGGCTCGAGCGTGGACATGGCCGTGTTGTTCGGCAGGTAGGTATAAGTGCTGGTACCGTTCGGATCCTTGCGCGTCACGACGCGGCCCAGGCCGTCATAGGTATAAATCGTCGTTGCCTTGCGGTTGGCATCGGTCGTGTTCAGCAGGTTGCCGGCGTTGTCGTAGGTGTACGACACAAGTGCGGCACCGGTGGTGGCCGTGCCCGTGCTGGCCGGCGCCGTGGCGTAGTGCGTGGCGGCGGTGATCAGGCCGCGTGTGTAGGCATAGTCGACACGGTTGATCAGGCCCGCAGCGGCGCCGCTGCTGGTGATCCAGGCCGTGACCTGCGTTTCGGTGGCGGCAACTTCGGCACCCAGGGCGGCGGTGTCGAAGGCCTTGCCCATGTATGTCCACTCGTTGGTGCGTTCGCCGGCAGCATTGTAGGTGTACTCGGTCACGCGGCCCTGGGCCGTGATGGCGAAACGCACCAGGTGGGTCTTGCCTGCAGCCGTGTAGTAGACATTCCGGCTGGTCAGCGGCTGGCTCGCCTTCAGGGTGCCGGCGCCATCCGGGTCGCGCCCGGCGTACAGGGTTTCGGTCAGTAACTCATTGGTGTAACCCTTGGCCGGATTGGCCGGATCGAGCGGGCGGTAGGTGCGCGTGATCGTATTGCCATCCGCATCGCGCTGCAGGATGTTATTACCGTGGCTGTCATACTCGAACCACGTCGTGCGCCCCGTGGCGTCGGTCACGGACCGGACGTCGCCATCGTGCGCGGCAGTGGTGTCGTAGCTGAACGTCAGTTTCAGCGGCACGGCGTCCGTCGCCGGGCCTTCCACGGTCAGCAGCCGGCCCTGGGCGTCGGCGGTGTAGGTGGTGGTGTTGCCCAGCGCGTCTTTGACGGTGGCGACCGTCAATGCGCCGACCGTCGCATGGCCGAACGTCGTGACGCGGTCCGGTGTGCCGGAATTGTCGTGCTCCGTGATGGTCTTGACCTTGTCGCCTTCGTAGGTGACGGCCATCGTGGAGCCATCCGCCTGCGTAACGCTGGCGATACGGTTGCTGAGGCCGTCATAGCCGTAGCTGACCGAATAGGTGAGCGTATCGGTGGCGTTGCCTGGCGTCAGGTCCGTCGTGACGCGCACCAGGCGGTCGAGGTGATCGGTTTCGTACGTGGTGCTCACCGTGGACCCCGCACCCAGGTTCTGCGTCACCGTCGTCTTGCGGGTATTGGTTGCGGTATTCAGAACACCATAGGTAAAGGTGCTGACGTCGGTACCGCTGGTGATGGTCGACAGGCGGCCCGCGGTATCGTAGGTGTAGCGGTTACGCACGCCACCTGCATCGCCGGCCGCAGCCAGGCGGCCGCTGGCATCGTAGGCCTCGTACATTTCCTTGTCGTCGTCGCGGCCACCGGTCCAGTGCCATTTGCTGTCGGTGGTGCTCCAGCGGATGGTTTGATAGGCGCCGCCGCCGTCGGTGGACACATACGCGCCGCGCGCCGCGTCATAGGTAAAGCTTGAAACGCTGCCGTCGCCCGCCGTGCGGGTGAATGGCAGCAAGGAGGCGGTCGGCACGGTGGCAGCGCCGGAGGCGGGCGCGCCGTCCAGGCGCGCCAGACCGTCGCTCCAGCCCTTGCCGCGGCCGCTGCCAAGATTGCCCTGGGAGTTGTAGGTACGCGTGTAAGCGAGGTTTAGGCCCGTGTTGGCGAGGAAGCCATCGGTATCCTGCAAGGTGAGATTGCCGTTGAAGACGTTCAGGTACGCCGCCTCCTTCGTCGCGCCGAAGGTGGCGTTTCCAAACATACCTTGTTGGCCCAGCACACCTGCCGAACCGTTCAGCAGACCAAAACCGTTCCCGCTAACAATTGCAACCATTGAAACACTCCGCATTAAAAGTTAGGCAAACATGCCGTTCATAAACAATGTATCCATCGATTTCTGCAACTGTTTAGGGTTTTTTGGAAAATCTTTTTACTTTGCCTTCAACCGTCCGGCGAGGCGGATCGACGGCCCCTGTGACGCAGAGCGCCCGGTGGCGTGTTGACATTTGCCGGTTTGGTGTGTGGCGGTAATGGGCATCCTCTATATATAAGAGGGCGCACCATGGTCGCGTGCAGCGCCAGGGCCATCAGCCCCAACCCGACACCCCAACGGCATCCATTCCGACAAAACCCCGGCTCGCATGCCGATGCAACGAGCCTTGCCGTTGGAGTCCAATGGAAGCGGAGACCAGACATGGAAAATGACTTGCAAATGGGTGAAGAGCCGCACTACACGCTCGGGCTGAGGAAGGTCGAGATCGACGCCGTGCTGGATGCGTGCGACCTGGTCGGGCGGGTGCTGCAGGCGGCGCCCGAAAACAACGCACGTGCCGCCGCGCGCCTGTTGGCCGAGGCGTCGCGCGAGGAACATCGCGACGCGCCGTTGACCCGCTCCATCCTGGTCCAGGTGGCACGTGCGCTGCAGCGGCGTGCGCTGCAATAGGCGCAACCGACACCTGTGCACGGTCTTGTGACAACGATGGGGAGAGAGCGATGGACTACGAAGCGAAAGACGAAAGGTCGCTTGGCGACAGCGAGGGATTGGGCGGGGACTACAGCCCCGGGCGCCTGCTCGACACGCTGGCGGCGAAACTGAATGCCCGCAACGACGCGGCGCTGGCCCGGGCCATCGAAGTGGCACCGGCCATCGTCAGCAAGATCCGCCACGGGCGCCTGCCGGTGGGGGCGTCGATCCTGCTGCGCATGCACGAGGCGTCCGGCATCGATATCCGCGAGCTGCGCGACCTGATGGGCGACCGGCGCGGCCGCCATCGCATGAGCCCCACGGAGTTCCGCCCGCGCGAAGGGCAGGCGCCGCAGCCTTTCCAGGCACAGCAGGCCGCCAATTCCTCCAACGAGAGCTGAACCGCTCCCGTCAGCCTGCCGGCAAACCGCCGCAATCGGCGCTGCGGTCTTCCCGCTGCGTCGGCTGCGGCGTCTTGCGTGGCGCGTTCGAGGCCATGTGCAGCGGCAGGCTCACCGTCACCGCGGCGCCTTCGCCGGTGCCGGCGCTTTCCGCCACGATGGCGCCGCCCTGGACCTCCACCAGCTGGCGCGCGATCGACAGGCCCAGACCCAGCCCGCCGTGGCGGCGCGTGGTCGACGAATCGCCCTGGCGGAAGCGCTCGAACACGAAGGGCAGCACCTCGGGCGCGATGCCGATGCCGTCGTCGGCGACGCGGATGGCAATTCCCTCGGCCGTACGGCTCAAGGTAACGACGACATGGCCGCCCGGTGGCGTGAACTTGACGGCGTTGGCCAGCACATTGCCCATCACTTGCTGCATCCGCGATGCGTCCGCCCACACCGGTCCGGCGCTGCGGTCCAGCTGCGTGACGATGTCGATCTTTCCGGCCAGCGCGGCCGGCCCCACCGTCTCCAGCGCGGCGACGACAAAGTCGGCCGGCCACACGGTTGCCGGGGCGACCTGCACCTTGCCCACGGCGATGGCGCTCATGTCGAGCAGCTCGTCGATCATGCGCGCCTGGGCGCGGGCATTGCGCTCGATGGCCGCCAGACCCCGCTGCAGCGCGGCAGGATCGACCCGCTCCTGCAAGCCCTGCTGCTGCAGCAGCTGCGACCAGCCCAGCACGGAATTCAATGGGGTGCGCAGCTCGTGCGACAGGGTGGCGAGGAACTCGTCCTTCTGCTCGTTCAGCCGCGCCAGCGCCAGTCGGGCGTCGTGCTCGTTCAGGAACTGGGTGCGGCGTTCCTCGGCCGTGGCGATCGACGCGGCCAGGATATGGGTGCGCGCCTCCAGCCGGGCATCGTAGACGGAAACGATCAGCGCGATGGTGAGAATGCCGGCCGTGGCCAGGGTGACGAACAGGGCCAGCGTCGTGTAGTCGGCGCCGCCGTCGGCCGCGCGGCACACGCTATCGGCCGGGAAGTGCGCCGCTGCCATGCCCGTGTAGTGCATGCCCGCCACGGCCAGGCCCATGACGATGGCGGCGGCCACCTGGATCAGGCTGGCCCGGGGCGTGCGCTGGCGCAGCCGGAAGGCGATCCAGAGCGCGCCGCTGGCGGCACCAATGGCGATCAGCACGGAGACGGCGAAGGTCAGCGGGTCATAGACGATGCCCGGTTCCATCCGCATCGCCGCCATGCCCGTGTAGTGCATGCAGTTGATGCCCAGTCCCAGCAGCAGGGCGGCCGCGGCCAGGCGCACCGAATCGACGGTACGGTGGCGCAGCTGCCACAGGGCCAGCGCCGACACGGCCACGGGCAGCAGTAGCGACAGCGCCGTCAGTCCGAAGTCGTAGCCCAGCGGAATCGGCAGGCGGAACGCCAGCATGCCGAGGAAGTGCATGGCCCAGATACCCGTGCCCATGGCCAGCGCGCCGCCACCCGTCCACATATAGGCGGACAGCCCTTGCGAGGACTTGACGCGGTCGGCCAGGCTAAGGCTGGTGTACGACGCGAAGATCGCGACAAGGATGGAAACGATGACGAGGGTAGGGTCGTAATAACCGCTTAACATTAGGCAATTCGAGAGGTAAATCGATCTTCATCCGAAGCGCCAGTGGATCCTGCGGGGAGAATCCGTTACACATTCGAGGCTGGTTCGGCAGCACCGACTATACCGGAGTCGGCGCGGAAGGGGCGCGGGAACCGCAGAGCGTGCGGGGTAAATATGCGCAAAAGCAACACGAATTATTTTCGTTGCAATTATATCGCGTCCAGGCTGGCCGGACGGTACCGCAGCAACGTGGCAATCATGGCATCTTCCTCGATGGGCTTGGCGATGAAGTCGTCCATGCCGGCGGCGGCGCAGGCGGCCCGTTCGCCCTCCGTCACGCCGGCCGTCATGGCGATGATGGGCAAATTGAGCCGCAGCGAATCGCGCACCAGCCGGGCCGCTTCGAGGCCGTCCAGTTCCGGCATCTGCACGTCCATCAGCACGGCCGCGTAGCGGGCCGGGTGGCGGCGCAGCTCGTCGACGGCTTCCCGACCGTTGTTGGCGACGGCCACCACCGCGCCTGCGTACTCCAGCATCGTCACGGCCACCGTCTGGTTGACGGGATGGTCCTCCGCCAGCAGCACGTGCATGCCCGACAGCGGCGCTTGCACGGGCGCGCCGGCATGGCCGGGGAGGGTGCCGGCGGCGTCGTGGCGTTCCAGCTGGACGATCGCGCCGTGCAAGGTGGCGCGGGTCGCGGGCGCATGCACCAGCGCGAACGGGAAGGCCTGCGCGGCCCCGGGGACGGGCGGCGCAAACCCGGCGCTGACCTGGACCAGCGCGAAGCCGGCCGGCAGGCGTTCCTTGCGCTGCGCCAGCAGGGCCAGTGGCGTCGTCCCCTGGCTGCCCGGGCCGATGATGGCGAGGCGGTAGGGCAGGGCGCCGGTGCCGCCCAGCACCGCCCGGGCCTGGTCGAAATCGTTCACGGGGTGGAGCCGCCAGCCCCAGCGCACGGTGGCGTTGGCCAGCGCCGTGGCGATCTCGACATCCGACTCGAACAGCAGCACGTCCAGGTCCTGCCAGGCGGGATCGAGCCGGAAGTGGTCGGTGGCGCCTGGAGCCGGCACCATGGGCACCGTCAACGTGAAGGTGCTGCCGCTGCCGGGCGCGCTGGCCACGGCGATGCCGCCGCCCATCCGCTCGGCCAGGCCGCGCGCGATCGTCAGGCCCAGGCCGGTGCCGCCGAAGCGCCGGCTGGTCGATGCGTCGGCCTGCACGAAAGGCGAGAACAGGCGCTGCTGCTGGTCCTGGTCCATGCCAATGCCGCTGTCGCTGACGTCCACCCGCAGCAGCGGGGCGGCATCCGTGCCGGCCGCCGCCAGCGCGCAACGCACGCCGCCCTGCTGGGTGAATTTCAGGGCGTTTCCGATCAGGTTCGTCAGGATCTGTTCCAGGCGCAGGGGATCGGCCACGATCTCGTACGGCAGCGCGGGATCGACGTCGACGACGAGTTTCAATCGCCCGCCACCGCCCACGGCCATCAGCGCGGCCGCCGCCTGGGCCAGGGCGTCCGGCGCCGTCGGCACGGGATTGAGTTCGATCTTGCCCGCCTCGATCTTGGAGAAGTCCAGGATATCGTTCAGCACTGCCAGCAGGGTCTGGCCGGAGCTCTTGATCATGCCGACGAAGTTGCGCTGCTCGCTGTCCAGGCGTGTGCGGCCCAGCAGGGTGGCCAGTCCCAGCACGGCATTCATCGGCGTGCGCAGCTCGTGGCTCATGTTGGCGACGAACGTCGACTTGGCCCGGCTGGCGCTTTCCGCGTGCTCCTTGGCGCGCCGCATCTGCTCCTCGGCCGCGTGGGCCGCCGTCACGTCGCGCACGATAAAGGCAAAGCCGGCCAGCTCGTCGCTGCCGTCCAGGTGCACGGCCGACAGCTGCATCTCGCCGAGGAAGTCGCTGCCCTCCTTGCAGACGAAGCGGCACAATGCCGCGCAGGTGCCCTGGGCGCCGGCCTGGGCCAGCGCTGCCCGGGCCCGCGCCGGGTCCTGCCATACGGGCAGCTCGGCCAGCGCACGGCCCACCGCTTCCTCGTCCGTATAGCCGAACAGGTTGGTGGCGCCTTCGTTCCACGCCTCCACGTTGCCGCCGCCGTCGAGGAAGATGATGGCGTAGCTGCGCACGCTGGCCGTAAACAGGCGCAGCCGTGTCTCCGAGCGCACCACGGCGCGCTGCTGTTCGTGCACTTCCTTCGTCATGTCCTGCGCCAGCCGCAACGCGCGCGAGCGGGTGGTGGCCAGGTTCTTGACCACTTCGAACATCAGGAGGCTGATCAGGGTGCCCAGCGCCAGGATGGTCAGGCTGCTGTAGCGGTCGATGGTGGTCTCGAAGGCTTCCGTGGCCGTCAGCTCCACCGTCCAGTGTCGCCCCGTCTCGTCCACCGCCAGCGTCTGCGCCAGCGACAGGGGCCGCTCGTAGCGCGCATGCCGGGGCGCCGGCGGGTCGTTGCGGAAGATCAGGCGCCCGCGCGCGGAGCCGCCGTCCCAGATGCGCACCGTGAACGGCGCGCCCGGGGTGACCATGCTGTTGACCATGTCGCCCAGCCGGAACGGACTGAAGACGAGGCCGCGCAGGGCCGCCAGCCGCTGCGCCGGGGTGTCCACGGGCGCGCCATGCCGGTAGACCGGCTCATACATCAGGAAGCCGCGCTGCCGGTTGCGGTCGATTTCCTGCACCAGGACCACCACGGGTGTGCTGGCGATGCGGCCCGTGCGTGCCGCCGCCAGCATGGCCGTGCGCCGGCCCGGCTCGGACGCCATGTCGAAGCCGATGGCGCGGTCGTTGCGGGCGTTGTGCGGCTCCAGGTAGGTGACGACGGCGGCCATCGCCGTGCTGCCCCGGGGCCAGACCTTGAAGTGGGGCCAGTGCGGGTCGCGCGAGCGCTCGAATGCGTCGACGGCATCCGGCGCGATCCAGTTGGCATAGCCCAGGCCCTGGGTGCCGGGGAAGCCGCTGTCGAGGGCGAAGCTGCTGGCGAAGACGTGCCACTCGTCGGCCGTTACCGTCTCGGCCGCATCGAACAGTGCCCTGCCGGCCTGCAGCAGGCGGCGGTAGTTGGCCAGGCGGTAGTCGATCTGCTGCCAGGTGGTGTCGGCCACGGCCTGGAACTGCTCCTGGATGCGCCGCTCCGTGTAGCGCGCCGCCGCGTGCCAGGCGCCGATCGTCACCGACAGGCACAGGGCCAGGGTCAGTACGGGCCAGCGGCTGCGCACCGGAGCGCTGGCGGGAAAGCGGTGGCCGGCCGCCGTATTGGTCAGCACCATGCCGCTGACGGCCAGGATGGCCAGGTACAGGTCCAGGGCCAGCAGCGAATGGAGCTGGCTGCGCGTGGCGAACTGGCCGGCGCCCCACAAGGTGGCCAGGACGGCGCCCGCGGCGGCGATGCCGACGGCGGCAGTGGAACCGGCTGCGCCCAGCCGCAGCGCGGCCCAGCCCACGGGCAGCAGCAGCAGGAACGGCGGACCATAGCGGTCCGGCCCGCCCAGCCATTCGAGCTGGAACACGGCGACGGTCAGCGCCGCCGTCACTGCCAGCACGGCGAATGCCTCGGCGCAGCGCTGCCGCAGGCGGTGCCGTTCGGAGGCATCGGCCCATGCCCCCAGCAGCGGCGTCACCAGCAGCATGGCCGTCACGTCGCCCAGCCACCAGACGAAAGCCACGGCACCCCGCTCGGGCTGCGGCACCACGCCGGCCGCCGTCAGCACGACGGCGCCCGTCGCGGCGCTGACGACGGCGCAGGCGGCGACGATGGCCAGGTAGCCGTGCACGATGGCGCCGCTGTCGCGCTTGACGGTGCGCCCCAGCGAACGCACGCCCCGTTCGGCCAGCAGCAGGGCCAGCGCGTTGCCGCCCGTGATGACGGCCGCGGCGCAGGCCGTGACGACGGTCAGCCCGTGGCCCGCGTGCATCAGGTAGAGGTTGAACAGCAGGCTGCCCAGCGCGGCGCCAGGCAGCAGCCAGCGGCCCCAGTGCAGCAGGGCGGCCAGCGCGACCCCGGTGGGCAGCCAGATCGGGCTGCCGTTACCGCGCGGGATCGACATGGCGACGCACAGCGCGGCGGCGGCCACGTAGGCCGCCATGCAGAGCAGGTTGCCGGCCGCGTGGACAGACGGTGCCGGAGTGCTGTGGATGCGCATGAAGAGGGCGGTCTCCCGGGTTGGCGTTGCCCACATCATGCCTCAGTCGAGCCGAACGCGACGCAACGGTCAAGCAGTCGTCCGCCTCCTTGCGGCCCCCTTGCAACACGACAGGCGCACGTAGGCGGATGCTGACAGCAGAGCAGGACGTGCGCCCATGGCAGGATGAGGGGCCAGCCGGGATACTTCTTTATTAACAAAGTAAATAAAGTCTTTACCGGGGATACAATTGAACGACCGTTCCACCCCTGCCAGCCTGTTGATCGTCGGCGGCACCGAGAAGGACGCCGAAGGGCCCGATATTCTGGGCCGCTTCGTCGAGCTGGCCGGCGGACCTGACGCGTCGATCGTCGTCGTCACGGCGGCCAGCACGATTCCCGACCAGGTCTGGGCCCATTACGAGGAAGCATTCGTCGCGCTGGGCGTACGTCGCTGCGTGCCGGGGCACGTGCAGGCCCGCGCCGATGCCGCCGACCAGGTGCTGCTCGATGCAGTGGCACGCGCGGGCGGCATCTTCATCGCCGGCGGCGACCAGAAACGCCTGCTGGCCCAGATCGGCGGCACGCCGCTGCACCAGGCCCTGCACGCGGCCGCGCGGCGCGGCGCCTGCCTGGCCGGCACCAGCGCCGGCGCCTCGGCGCTGGGCGTGCACATGGTGACGCAAGGGCGGGCCGAGTTCAACCCCGCCATCGGCGCCGCCTGCATGGGGGCCGGGCTCGGTTTCGTCCCCAATTGCATCATCGACCAGCATTTCTCGCAGCGCCACCGCATCAACCGCCTGCTGTCGCTGGTGGCCCGCAACCCGCGGCTGAGCGGCATCGGCATCGACGAGGACACGGCACTGCTGCTGGGCCCAGGTCCCGCGCTGGCCGTCATCGGTGCCGGCGCCGTCACCGTCGTCGATGCCGGCGAACTGCAATCGGACATCGTCGACACGGCCCCCGGCGCCATCCCGCTGTTGCTGGGCGTGCGGCTGCACGTGCTACCGGCGGGGACGACTTTTTCGGCGGCGCCCGATGCCACGCATCCCGTGCCGCCGCTGCTGCGCACCTTATTCCAACACCTTTTCGACATCAAGCGACCATGAAAATCATCGAACAACGCGTGCTGCGCGGCCGTAACTACTACTCCGACCAACCCTGCCTGATGACGGTGCTGGACCTGCAAGGGCATGCCGAACGCTCCACCCACGAGCTGCCCGGCTTCGACGAGCGGCTGCTGGCGGCCTTGCCTTCGCTGGTCGAGCACCGCTGCTCGGCCGGCAAATACGCGGGCTTCGTGCAGGCGCTGCGGGCCGGCACCAACCTGGCCCACGTCGTCGAACACGTGACCTTGGCGCTGCAGTGCGAGGCCGGCACCACCACCAGTTTCGGCCGCACCCGTCCCGGCAAGGCGCCGGGCCAGTATCGCGTGGTGACGTCGTACGTGACGGAGCAGGTGGCCCAGGATGCCTTCGACGCGGCGGTGGCGCTGGTCACGGCACTGGCGGACGGCCGGGACTACGACCTGGGGACGGCGCTGGCCGCCCTGCGTGACACGGCCGAACGACACGCTATCGGCACCAGCACTGGCGCCATCCTGCGCGCGGCGCGCCAGCGCGGCATTCCGTACGTGCGCCTGACGGAGCAGGCCAATATGTTCCTGCTGGGCTGGGGCACGCAGCAGAAGCGCCTGCAGGCCACCATCACGGGCGACACGGGCCATATCGCCGTCGAAATCGCCTGCGACAAGAACCTGACCAAGGCGCTGTTGCAGCAGGCCGGCGTGCCCGTGCCACGAGGAACTGCCGTGCGCGCCGTCGAGGAAGCCCAGCGTGCCGCGCGCCGCCTAGGCGGCGTGGTGACGATCAAGCCGCAGGACGGCAACCATGGCCGGGGCGTGACGACGCGCTGCGGCACACCCGAGGAAGTGGCAACCGCCTTTGCCCGCGCCCGGGAGCATGGCCGCACCATCATCGTCGAGCGCTTCATCGAGGGCGACGACTACCGCATCCTGGTGGCCGGCGGCCGCGTGGTGGCGGCAGCGCGCCGCCGTCCGCCACAGGTGACGGGCGACGGCACCAGCACGATCCGCCAGCTGGTCGACATCGAGAACGCCAATCCGGCGCGCGGCGATGGCCACACGAATATCCTGACGAAGATTGCGCTGGATGGCCTGACGGCGACGGCGCTGGCCGAACAGGGGCTCGCCTTCGACAGCGTGCTCCCGGTCGGCGTGACGGCGCGCCTGCGCGGCAACGCCAACCTGTCCAGCGGCGGCACCGCCGAGGACGTGACGGACCTGCTGCCGGCCCTGACGCGCACCCTGTGCGTGCGCGCCGTGCAGAAGGTCGGTCTGGACGTGGCCGGCATCGACCTGGTGTGCCGCGACATCAGCGCGCCGCTGGCCGAGGGCAACGGCGCCGTCATCGAGATCAATGCCGCCCCCGGCATCCGCATGCACGAATACCCCAGCGCCGGCACGCCGCGCGACGCCGGCGCCGCCATCGTCGACTCGATGTTCGGCGACAGCGACGGCCGCATTCCCGTCATCGCCGTCACCGGCACGAACGGGAAGACCACCACCACCCTGATGCTCGAGCACACGGCCCGCCAGGCCGGCCTGCATACGGGGTGCACCACCACGGAAGGCGTATACATCGACGGCGCCATGGTGCAGCAAGGCGATTGCAGCGGCTACTGGTCGGCGCGCTCGGTGCTGACGGCGCCGGAAGTGGAATTCGCCGTGCTGGAAACGGCGCGCGGCGGCATCATGAAGCGGGGCCTGGGGTATGATGCCTGCGACGTCGCCGTCGTACTCAACGTCACGGCCGACCACCTGGGCATGGACGGCATCGACACGCTCGAGCAACTGGCCGATGTGAAGGGCGTGGTGGCACGCTCGGCGCGCAAGGCCTGCGTGCTCAATGCGGAAGATCCGTTGTGCGTGCAGATGGCCTCAACCCTGCCGGAAGGCGTCGAGGTGATCTACTTCGCCGTCGATGCCGACGCCCCCGTGCTGCTGCAACACCTGGAGAACAAGGGCCGCGCGGCCTACCTGCAGGACGGCGCCCTGATCCTGGCGGACGGCCAGGCGCGCCATCGCCTGCTGTGGGCCGAGGAAATGCCGGCGGCCGTGGAAGGCACGGCACGCCACAATATCGCCAACGGCCTGGCCGCCGCCGCCGCGCTGATGGCCTGCCGCTTCGGCGTGGGCGACATCGCCGACGGCCTGGCCTCGTTCGTCTGCGACGGCCATGGCAACCCGCTGCGCACGAATATCTACGACGTGCGCGGCATCAAGGTCATCGTCGACTATGCCCACAACCCGGCCGCCTACCAGGCCCTGGGCGAGATGGCACGCACGTTGACGCGGGGCCGCGCCCATGCGGTGGTGACGTCGCCGGGCGACCGCCGCGACGATACGCTTGCCGCCATCGGTGCTGCCTGCGGCGCCGCCTTCGACGAGGTGCTGGTCTACGAATGGCCTTGCGAGGACCGTGGCCGCGCGCGCGGCCAGCGTGCCGCCGTCATCGCCGCCAGTGCCGGCGCGGTGGCCAAGGTGGAACTCGATTGCGGCGAGGCACTGCGCGCTTCGCTGGGCCGCTGCCAGCCGGGCGACGTGCTGCTGTTCGCCTGCGGCTCGTCGGCCGACGAACTGGTCGACGCGCTGCGTCCGAGCGACCCGGAAAGCGCCGAGCGGATCGCTCAGGAGCTGGCGGCCTAAAGCCTTGCGAGATAGACGGTCAGCTTTGCCGCTGGCCGCACTCGGTGCAGAACTTGGTGCCCGGCTCCAGGCTTGTCGAACAGCCGCGGCACTGGATCTGCTGGGCCATCTTGTAGCCGCATTCGGGGCAGAACTTGGCGCCATGCGTCTCGGCCTTGCACTGCGGGCAGACCAGCTGCATCTCCTGACGCACGTCGTGCCGGTTGCCGCGGGAGCGGCCTTCGTCGTGCGCCGCTTCCGATGCGCTCTGCATCTCGCCCTGGGCGCGCGAACGGGTGATGGCGACCTTGACGTCGGGCGCGCAATTGAAGCACAGGCCGTTTTCCGTGTCGAAGCAGGGGCCGCATACATAGCTGTGGCAGGCGCCGCAGCGGTTGAAATGGCGCTTGCCGTCCGCCACCGCCTCCTTGAAGGCGTCGTCCCGGGCCGAGTGCCACCCCGCCTCGGCCAGCCCGTGGACCACCGAGCTGGCGCTGCCCAGCAGGCCACCGAAAATGCTGGCACCCTTGGAAATCCAGCCGGAGGCCTGGCCGCTGCGATAAGGCTTGAAGTTGGTGCGCCAGCGGTCGCTGCAGCGCTGGCAGTAAAACTCGAACTGGAAGCCGGCATCGACGCCGGACGAATTGCTCAGGTCACTGTAATTGTTCGAGAATTTATAGGCTTGGTCGTCGGCCATGGCGTTCCTGCGCTGCGGAGGTGGACAAGGGTCGAATTATAGCGAAATGACAACGCTGTGTTGCTGGCGGCAATGCGGCCGTTGCGCGCCCGCCGCACGGGGTCGTGCTGCCGTTGCCCGGAAACAGGGGACTATCCCCGGTTTTATGAAAAATGGGGACAGACCCCATTTTTCAGGTAACTTTTTACGGTTGGCCCAGCAGCGCGGCCAGCGCCGGCATATCGACCGGCTTGACGAAGTGGTGATCGAAGCCGGCGCTTTTCGACAGCACGCGGTCGTGTGCCTGGCCATAGCCCGTCAGGGCCAGGTACAGGGCCGGACGGGCGCCGGGCAGTTCGCGCAGGCGCCGGGCCAGCTGGTAACCGTCGATTTCCGGCAGGCCGATGTCGAGGATGAAGACCTGCGGCCAGTCACTTGCCGCAGTGTCCAGCGCTTCGGTGGGCGTGGCGGCGATGCGCGCCACGTGCCCGAGCGAGCGCAGCAAGTCGGCCAGCGACTGGGCGGCGTCGACGTTGTCGTCCACCACCAGCACGGAACGGGCGGCAGCCGCCTGCGGGCCGCCGTCGATGGCGTGTAACTCTGGCGCATCCGGCTGCCGCATGCCCGGGGCCAGCGGCAGCGTGACGGTAAACGTGCTGCCCTGATCGCGGCCCTTGCTGCAGGCCTTGACGTGGCCGTGGTGCAGCTGCACCAGGCTGTGGACCAGGGCCAGGCCCAGCCCCAGGCCGCCCTGCGAACGGTCCGGCGTGCGCTCGGCCTGGGTGAACAGCTCGAACACGTGCGGCAGCAGTTCGGGGCTGATGCCGATGCCGCTGTCGGCGATGGCGATACGCACATGGTCTTCCTCGACGTCCACGACCAGCCCGATGTGGCCACCCTGTGGCGTATATTTTGCCGCGTTGTTCAGGATATTGGCGACGATCTGGACCAGGCGGGTGCGGTCGCCGACGACCCAGCCGGGGGCCGAGTCCATGTGCAGGTCCAGCGCATGGCGGCGTGCCTCGATCAGGGGCCGCGCCTGCTCGACGGCGTTGGCCACCACCGACTTGATGTCGACCGGCTGGCGGTCCAGCTCCACCAGCCCGCGCGTGACACGCGACACGTCCAGCAGGTCGTCCACCAGGTCCGTCATGTGGCGCACCTGGCGCGTGATGACGGCGCTGGACTGGCGCACCCTGGCAGGATCAGTCGGGGCCAGGGTCAATAACTGGGCCGCGTTGCTGATCGGGGCCAGCGGGTTGCGCAGCTCGTGGGCCAGCATGGCGAGGAATTCGTCCTTGCGCCGCGCCGCCGCCTTCAGTTCCTCTTCCGAGACCTTCTGGTCGTGCACGTCCGTCAGGGTGCCCATCCAGCGCGTGATGCGGCCGTCGTCGTCGCGCACGGGCAGGGCGCGGTTCAGTACCCAGCGCTGCTGGCCGTCATGGTGGGCCAGCCGGTGCTCGACCTCGAAGGCGCTGCCGTCGGCCAGGCTGCGCTGCCAGGCCGCGTCGATGACGGCCAGGTCGCCGGGATGAATGAAGGGACGCCAGCCGTTCCCGGCCAGCTGCTCGATGGGCACGCCCGTGAAAGCGTGCCAGCGGCTGTTCAGGTAGTCGTTGACGCCGTCGGCATTGGCCGACCACACCATCTGCGGAATCACGTTGGCAATGGTGCGGAATTTACGCTCGCTTTCCTGCAAGGCCCTTTCCGCCGTGACCTCGGCCGAGATGTCCATGTTCGCGCCGACGGCGCCGATGACGACTCCGTGCTCGTTGCGGATGGCGGCGGTGCGGATCAGGATGGTCTTGCGCACGCCCGGCTGGCCGAAGGGCTCGATCTCGACGATCGACTCGGCCGTGGCCGCGCCGCGCAGCACGCGCGCCATCGGCCACTCCTCGACCCCCAGGCGCTGGCCGGCCCCGGGTGCGCCCTGCGGCCACCAGCCCTGCCACACGGCGTAGTCGTCGATGCCGGCGGTGGGCGGGTGCTCGCCCCAGATGGCGCGGTTGCTGGCGTTGGCGACCAAGAGGCGCCCGGTCGTGTCGACGTACACGATGCCCACCGGCGCGGCGTCGAGCAGCACGTCGAGCCGGCGACTGTTTTCCTCGGCCCGGCCGGAGGCGGCCACCGCGATGCGTTCGCTCTCGATGCGGGCACGTTCCGCTTCCTTGCGGCCCGAGATGTCGACGGCCACGCCGGCGAAGCGGCGCCGCCCCGTGACGGGATCGGCGAACACCTTGCCGCGCGCATTGACCCAGGCGTCGACGCCCGACAGCTGCGGGATGCGGTATTCGATGTCGTACAGCGTCTCGTGGCGGATGGCCGTGTCGATGGCGTCCAGCACGCGGGCGCGGTCCTCGCCGTGGATCATCGACGTGAAGCGTTCCAGCTCCGTGCCGGCATTGGCCAGCGGGGCGTCGACCTGGAACAGGCGGGCGAAGCGCTCGTCGACGAAGGTGGCGCCCGTCTCCAGGTCCACCGACCAGGTGCCGATATTGCCGGACGCCTCCAGCGACAGCGCCAGCCTTTCCTCGGCCTGCTTGTGGCGGGCCAGCGCGCGCACCTTTTCGGTATCCTCGACCACCATGCAGATCAGGCCGAGCACCTTGCCCGCCTCGTCGCGCACGGGACTGTACGAGAACGTGAACCAGGCCTGCTCCGGATAACCATGGCGTTCCAGCGTGACAGGGAAGCTCTCGAAGAAGAACGATTCGCCGGCCAGCGCGCCGCGCACGATGGGGCCGATGGTGTCCCACACTTCAGGCCAGACCTGGGGCAGCGGCCGGCCCAGCGCGTCGCCCACCTTGGTCCCCAGCACGGGCTGGTAGGCGTCGTTGAAGAACAGGTAGAGGTCCTCGGTCCAGGCCAGGAACATCGGGAAGGAGGAGCCCAGCACGATGCCCAGCGCCGTGCGCAGCGACGGCGACCAGCCGGCCGTGGGGCCGAGCGGGTGGTTGGCCCAGTCGTAGGCGGCGGTGCGGGCGCCCAGCGTGCCGCCATTGTTCAGGAATGCGAGTTCGTCGTGGGTGATGGGCACAGGAGGTCCGTTGGTGGTATTCCGGCATTTTACTGAACTATAAGTATTCCCGTCGTACCCATTCGCCGTGACGAGCGTGGCAAAAGCACCACGTATTGGCCTGAAGCGGCCGCGATCCGCGCCTAAACCGGCTTGCAATGCTCAAGTGCTTGAGTAATTGCGGGACGGCACGCCCGACCGAAACAAGCCGTCCTAAGATCGGAACGCTCGGGAGACGAGCATCCATACGACTGATCGAGGATGAGAATGAACCATAAAAAACAGAGCAGGACGGGCCGGCCGACGGCCATCGCGCTGGCGGTGGCGGCACTGGCGACGCACGGCATGGCGGCGGCGCAGCAGGGTGAAGCGGCAAGCACGCCGGGCGCGCAGGATGCCAGTGTCGTCGTCGTGACGGGCTTTCGGGCAAGCCTGAACAGCGCGCTGAACACGAAGAAGAATTCGGACGGCATCGTCGACGTCATCAAGGCCGAGGACATCGCCAAGTTCCCCGACGCGAACCTGGCCGAATCCCTGCAGCGGGTGCCGGGCGTGGCGCTGGCCCGGGGCGACGGCGGCGAGGGCAAGCAGATCACGGTGCGGGGCCTGAACGCGGGCTTCACGCGCGTGCGCATCAATGGCATCGAAGGCGTCGCGGCGACGGGTTCCTCCGACATCAACGGCAGCACCAACCGCTCGCGCGGCTTCGACTTCAGCGTGTTCGCCTCCGAATTGTTCAACAGCCTGGAAGTGCGCAAGACGTCCGAGGCGTCGGTGGAAGAAGGCTCGCTGGGCGCCACGGTGGACCTGCGCACGGCCCGTCCGTTCGACTTCAAGGGCCGCACCGTCAGTCTGGGCGCGCAGGCCTCGCACAATACCCTGACCGAGAAAACCCAGCCGCGCCTGACCGGCCTGCTGTCCGATCGGTGGGACACGCGCTACGGCAAGTTCGGCGCGCTGATCTCCGGCGCCTACGCCAAGCGGCGCGCGATGGAGGAGGGCTATGAAGGCGTCGAACTGCTCTCGGCCAGCGCCGACGGCGGCTTCTGCTCGCCGCTGGGCGCGTCGCAGAATCCCGCCAGCAACGCCGTCAAGGGCATCGACGCCGCCAACTGCGGCATCGGCGTGCCGCGCAGCGGCAGCCTGGCCGCCTGGAACGACGTGATGGGCCGGCTGGACGACTATGGCGGCACCGTGGCCGCGCCGCCGGGCGGTTCGGGCGCCTACCACCCGCGCATTCCCCGCTACCGCCGCTCGCAGACGGACTACGAACGCACCGGCATCACGAGCGCTTTCCAATGGCGCCCCAGCCCGGCCACCGACGTCAACCTCGACCTGATGTACGGTAAGTTCGAGAACCGCCGCTACGACAACTACATCTCGGCCATCTCGTTCGGCCGCACGCTCGCGCAGGCCAACGGCAAGCCGCAGACGTCGATCGTCGACGCCCACTTCGACGAGAACGGCAGCTGGGATTACGGCAAGTTCAACGGCGTCGACATCCGCACCGAAGGCCTGCTGGACGTCTACACGACGACATTCAAGCAGCACGTGCTGTCGGGCAGCCACAAGTTCACCGACCGGCTGAAGGTCAACTTCTTGCACGGCACGTCGGACTCGGAGCTGGACGAACCGATGCGCGCGACCGTGCAATTCGATTCGCCCAACGTGAACGGTTTCTCCTTCGACTTCCGCAACAACCGCAACGTGCCGACCCTGAACTTCGGCATCGACGTGGCGAACCCGAACAATTTCACGTTCGCGCCGCAGGAAGCGGACGGCACCCTGCACGGCCAGTTCGTGGGACGCTACCTGAATACCCGCAACAAGCTGAAGACGACGGAGATCAACGGCAGCTGGGAAATCGACGACCACCTGACGGCGAAACTGGGCCTGTCCAAGCGCACCAACACGTGGACCAACTTCGAGATCGGCTCGGGCGGCAACGGCCTGGCCTTGCCGGCCGGCGTGACCCTGGCCAGCCTGACGCGCCAGATCACGGGCTTCGGCGCAAGCCTGGGCGGCAGTGGCGTGCCGTCGTCGTGGACGGCCGTCGACCTGGACAAGCTGCGCGACGTCTACGACATCGAATGCCACTGCGCGGCCGTGCCGGGATCGCAGTACAACGTGCTGGGCCAGGCCAACCGGGCTGTCGAGGAAAAGATCGACGCGCTGTACGGCATGGTCGACTTCAACTACGACCTGGCCGGCATCACGTGGCGCGGCAACGTGGGCGTGCGCGGCGCCGAGACGAAGGCCACGTCGACGGCGCTGATCAACGCCAATGGCGTGCTGGTGCCGAATGTCGTCACGAAAAAATACCGCGACTGGCTGCCGGCGCTGAACCTGACGGCGCAATTGCCGCGCGACGTCTTCCTGCGCTTCTCGGCCGGCAAGACGCTGTCGCGGCCCGAGTACGTCGACCTGGCGCCGTCGGCGACGGTGGCACCGTTCGCGCAAAGCGTCTCGATCGGCAACGCGGAGCTCGACCCGATCCGCGCCCGTACCTACGACCTGCAGGCCGAATGGTATTACGACCGCAACGCGATGGTGTCGGTGGGCGTGTTCCGCAAGGAGATCGATTCCTTCATCCAGACCGTGTCGGACCGCGCCGTCTACTCGTCGCTGGGCCTGCCGGATGCGCTGCTGCTGGGCGGCGGCTGCTCGCTGACGGGCGGCACGCCGGGCTGCCCGACCTTGCCGTCGACGACGGTGGTGGTCAGCCGCAAGGTCAACACGCCGGGCGGGCCGCTCAATGGCCTAGAGTTCAACCTGCAGGCGCCGTTCAATTTCCTGCCGGGGAAATGGAGCAACTTCGGCCTGCTGGCGAACTACACCTACGTGAAGTCGAAGATCACCTACATCACGCGGGTGGACAATCCCGTAACAAGCACCAACGAGCAGCTGACGGTGACGGACAACTTCACGGGCCTGTCGCCGCGCGCGGCCAACCTGACCTTGTATTACGAGGACCCCAAGTTCAGCGCGCGCGTGTCGGCGGCCCACCGTTCCAGCTATCTGCTGGCCGTGCTGGGCGACGTGCAGGGGCATGACAACACGACGGTCGATCCATCGACGAATATCGACTTCTCCGTGTCATACAACCTGACGCCGCAACTGCGCCTGAGCTTCGAAGGGCAGAACCTGACGGACGAAGCGCTGCGCTACGGCCGCGACAGCGCCCGCAATGACACCCTGCTGTACGTGCACTCCGGTCGTTCCTTCGTGCTGGGACTGAACTACAAGTTCTGATCCCCGGCGCGGGTCAAGATGCCTTGCCACCGCAAGGCCGCCGATGCTATATTGGCACGCGCTCCGCACGTCGCGGAGCGCGCCGACCCGAAGCCCATGCACGTCACCACCGAACAATCCGCCGCCACCAGTCGCTCGCTGCCCCGCTCCTTGCGGATGCTGGCGTGGCTGTGCGTGGCCGTATTCGCGCTGGGCATGCTGCTGTCATCAAGGCACCATCACGACCTGGGCGACAGCAAGACCGATTGCGTCAGCTGCCATGCGGCTGGCAACCTGCTGGCCGACCTGCCGCCGGTGAACGCCGTGCTGATGGCGGTATTGCTGGCCGTGGCCTATGTGCTGGCGCGCCAGAGCACCTATGTCTGCATCCGCCGGCCTTCCTACCTGATTCCGGCGCGCCAGGCGCCGCCCGCCCCTTTATAACTTTCCGCATTTCCTTCTGATTCCGGCCTGCCTGCGCCCTTCGTGGCGCGGGTGCGCTCGCCCGTCACGGGTCGCTGATCGTATTCGGCGCCCCGACCCCGGCGTGCGCCATCGCGGCCGGGTGTTTGCTGTCTCCGCGGATGCATCGACTCCCTGCGGCCGCGTCTCGCAATGGACGCGGCGTGCGCCGTCGTGCGTCCGCACCTGTGAAATCACGATGAAACCGAACCAGAACCTTACTGGTCGCGCCCCCGGCGTGGCCGCGCTTCCTGTCGCCTCCTTGCTGCTCGCCTTCGGCACCGCCCAGGCGGCCGATCCCGACGTCGCATCATTCGACACCCCTGCCGACGTCGTCGAAGTCGTCGGCCGCCGCGCCGGTGGCGCCTACCATGCCGGCGAAGCGGCCGGCACCAAGACGGAAATGAGTCTGCGCGAACTGCCGCAGGCCGTGCGCGTGATGTCGCGCCAGTCCCTCGACGACCTGGGCGCGACCCGGCTCGACGACGCGCTCGACTACGTCGGCGGCGTCTCGCGCCAGAACAACTTCGGCGGCATGTGGGACAACATCGCCATCCGCGGCCTGGCGGGCGACTCGAACAACGGCATGGCACTGCTGCAGAACGGCTTCGCGGGCAACCGGGGCTACAACGGCCCCCGCGACACGGCCAATATCGAGCGCATCGAATTCCTGAAGGGACCGGCCGCCGCGCTGTACGGCGCCAGCGAACCGGGCGGCACGCTCAATATCGTCACCAAGCGTCCCCAGTGGCGGGCCGCCAATGCGTTGGAAGCCTACCTGGGCAGCGACGACCTGTATCGCACCACGCTCGATTCGACCGGCCCGCTGGCGCAAAACGTGGCGTACCGCATCAACGCGGCGCTGGAAAAGCGCGGCAGCATGCGTGATTACGTCGACACGCGCCGCGCGCTGCTTGCGCCCGCGCTGACGTGGAAGCTGGCCGACGGCACCCGGGTCGACTACCGGGGCGAAGTGCAGCGGCACCGCGGCGCCATGGACCGGGGCGTGGCGGCGGTAGCGGGGCGGCTGGACGTCATGCCGCGCAGCCGCTTCCTGGGCGAGCCGGGGGACGGCGACCTGACGGTGAAGAACAGCACGCATCAGCTGATGGTGGACCACCCGCTGGACGGCGACTGGCGCCTGCATGCCGGCCTGGCGTGGAAGGAAGGCTCCATCCTGGGCTATGCCACCGAGGCGGCAGCCACCGTGCAGCCGGACGGACGCACCTTGCGGCGCCAGCGGCGCTTTCGCGACTACACCTCCACCGACCTGGCCCTGCAGCTCGAGCTGGCCGGCCAGTTCGCCACGGGAGCCATCCGGCACGACCTGCTGCTGGGGGTGTCCGGCTACCGCTTCCGCTCGGACCAGCGGATGCTGCGCGTGCAGCCCACCAATGCCGCGCCGTATGCGATCGACATCCTCGCCCCCGTGTACGTCCAGCCTGGCCAACCGCTGCCGGCCGTGCTGCCGAGCACCGACACCGTCGAACGCCAGCGCGACCGCGCCCTGACCGTGCAGGACGCATTGCACCTGGGTCCCCAGTGGCGCCTGCTGCTGGGCATGCGCTTCGACAGCTACGACCAGGTGCTGCACAACCTGCGCACCGGCGGCCGCACCGACCAGTCGCCGGACAGCCGCGCGCCCCGCGCCGGCCTGTCCTATCTCGTCACGCCCCGCTGGACCGTGTACGCCAACACGGGCCGCTCGTTCCGGCCCAACACGGGCAGCACGGCCACCGGCACCGCACTGACGCCCGAGCAGGGACGCGCCCTGGAGGCGGGCACGAAATGGGAAAGCGCGGACGGACGGGCCGGCGCGACGCTGGCCTTCTACGACATCCGCAAGCGCGACGTCGTCACGGGCGACCCGGCCAATCCCGGCTATTCGATACTGGCCGGCGCCGTGCGCAGCCGCGGCTTCGACGGCGACTTCACGGGCCAGCTGGACCGCCACTGGCGCGCCAACGGCAGCTTTTCCTTCACCGACGCGCGCGTCACCCGCGACAACACGCTGGCCGTCGGCGCGGGCCTCGTCAACGTGCCGCGCCTGAATGGCAGCCTGCTGCTGATGTACGAAGGGGCCGGCCCGCTGGGCGCCTTCGGGGCCGGTGGCGGCGTCACCTACAGCGCGCGCCGGCCCGGCGACGCCCGCACGCGGGCGCAGGTGGATGCGGGCGTGCCCGTGTTCGAGCTGCCGGCCTATACGACGGCACGCCTGTCGGGCTGGTGGCGCGCCTCGCCGTCGCTGCGCTTTCCGCTGCGCTTATCGCTCGACATCGACAACGTTTTCGATCGCACCTTCTATACCAGTTCCTACCAGTCGACCTGGGTCGTGCCCGGCGCGCGGCGTTCGGTCGTGCTGGGCCTGCAAACGACGTTCTGAACACGGACCACGGAGAACATCATGACGACATTGGATAAAAGCATAACGGCCATCGAGGTCAGCGACGCGACGGTGTGCTACAAGGCCGCCGCCGTGCTGCAGGGCCTGAACCTGCGCGTGCGGCGCGGCGAAATCTACGCGCTGCTGGGCGGCAACGGCGCCGGCAAGTCGACCACCATCAACGCGCTGCTGGGTTTCGTGCCGCTGGAGGCGGGGCGGGTGCGGGTGTGCGGCATCGACGTCGGTGCCGACCCGCTGGCCGCGCGCGCCGCGCTGGCCTACGTGCCGGAAAACGTGGCGCTGTACGAGCACCTGACGGCGCTTGAGAACCTGGCCTACTTCCTGCGCCTGGCCGACAGCACCTTCGATGCGGTACGTGACGGCGCCCGCATCGAGGCGGCGCTGACGACGGTGGGCCTGGCGCCGGACGCCTGGCGGCGCCGCTTGGGCGGCTACTCGAAAGGCATGCGCCAGAAGGTCGCCATCGCGCTGGCGCTGGCACGGGCCGTGCCGGTGCTGCTGCTGGACGAGCCCACCACGGGCCTGGACCCGCAGGCGACCAGCGAATTCAACGCCATGCTGCAGGCACTGCGGGCCCAGCACGTGACGATCCTGATGGTGACGCACGACCTGTTGGGCGCGGCCGAGGTGGCCGACCGCATCGGCTTCCTCGATGGCGGCCGTATCGTGCAGGAGCTTGAAGCGGCGCGCACTGCCGATGGCACTGCCCGTTTCGACGTTCAGGCCTTGTTCGACCGCTATGCGGGCGCGCGGAGGGCGGCATGAGCGGCGTCACGGCATTGCAACAGCCGGGGCGGGCCGGGCAGCGCACCCAGGCAGGCTTCCTGCGCGCCGCCTGGACCGTCTGTCGCGAGGAGTGGCGGGCATTGCGACGCAGCGCCGTCGCCGTCACGGCCGCGGCGCTGCTGCTGGCCCTGACGCTGGCCGCGACCCTGGTCAGCTACGAGCAGATGCGCGCGGTGAACGCGGAGCGCGCCCACCTGCAGCATGAATCGGACACGCAGTGGAATGCCCAGCCGGACCGTCACCCGCACCGCGTGGTCCACTACGGCCACTATATCTTCCGGCCCCTGAGTCCACTGGCCTTTTTCGATTTCGGCGTCGACCCGTACACGGGTCACACCCTGTTCCTGGAGGGGCACCGCCAGAACAGCGCCAACTTCAGCGACGCGGGCCAGTCGTCCGTGCTGCTTCGCTTCGGCCAGCTGACGCCCGCCTTTGTCGTGCAGACCTTGACCCCGCTCGTCATCGCCTTCCTCGCCTTCGGCAGCGTGGCGCGCGAACGGGAGCGGGGGCAGTTGCGCCTGCTGCTGTCGCAGGGCCTCCCCGGCGGCGCCCTGTTGGCGGGCAAGCTGGCCAGCCACGGCATCGTGGCGCTGCTGCTGGCCGCGCCGGCACTGGCGGCGCTGGCGCTGATCGGCGCCTACGACGCCTCCGTGCGTGCTCATGCCGCCTGGATGGCGACGGGCTACGCCGCCTATGTGCTGGTGTGGGCCTTCGCCGCCGTGCTGGTCTCGGCGGCCATGCCGCGCGCCCGCGATGCGCTGCTGGCGCTGGTGGGCTGCTGGATCGTCACCGTGATCCTGCTGCCACGCGTGATGCCGGACGTGGCGGCGGCCCAGGTGCCGCGCCCGACCCGCATCGAGACGGACGTGACGATCCATAAGGAGCTGGCCGCGTATGGCGACAGCCACAACCCGGACGATCCCCATTACGCCGCGTTCCGCCGCAAGGTGCTGGAACAATACGGGGTCGGGCGCATCGAGGACCTGCCCGTCAACTACAAGGGCCTCGTCATCGAGGAGGGCGAGCGCCTGACGAGCGAATTGTTCGTGCGTCATATGCACGAGGAGTTCGCGCGGCAGGAGGCCCAGGCCGGCATCGTCGCGCTGGCGCAGGCGGCCAGCCCCGTGCTGGCGCTGCGGCGCCTGTCGAACGCCCTGGCCGGCACCGACCGGGCCAGCCACGAGCGCTTCCTGCTCGAAGGCGAGGCTTACCGCTACCGCATGATCCAGGCCCTGAACCGCCTGCATGCGACCGAGGTGCGCTACGCGAACGACAAGGAGACGCGCATCAGCGCGTCGTTCTGGCGTCAGTTGCCCCGCTTCACGCACGTGCCGCTGGACCTGGCCACGATCGCCGAGCGGCACGTGCGCCCGGCGCTGGCCGTGTTCGCGGCCTGGATGGCGCTGCTGGTGGGCGTGGCCTGGTGGCTGGCGCGCCGGCTGGAAAGGAACGCCCGGTGAACCGTCATCACAAGAGCACGAAGAGAGGAACCCATGAATACCCTGAAGCTTGAACTGCGCCTGGCGCTACACTCGCGCCTGGCCGCCGGCGCCCTGGTGCTGCTGCTGGCACTGTCGTTGCTGTCCGTCTGGAGCGGCCTGTCGGCCACGGCCAGCCAGCGCGCGGCGCTGGAGCGCATCGCCGCGGTCCAGCGCGACGACGTCGCCGCCGTGGCGAAGAACTACCAGAAGGGCGGCGAGGCCGGCCTGGCCGGCTACTACACGCCCCACCTGACGGACAACCCGCCCTTGCCGCTGGCCTTCGCCGCTTTCGGCCAGCGCGACGTGCAGCCGTATTCGCTGCGGGTGCGCCTGCTCGGGCTGCAGGCGCAATTGTACGAATCCGAATCGGTCAATCCGGAACTGGCGGCCGCCGGGCGCTTCGATTTCGCCTTCGTGCTGGTCTACCTGGCGCCCCTGTTCGTCATCGCGCTGATGCACGACCTGGTGGCGGGAGAGCGGGAGGCGGGCCGGCTGCGGCTGATCGCATCGCTGCCGGTGCCCGGGGCGCGGCTGTGGTGGCGCCGCATCGGCCTGCGCTTCGCGCTGGTGCTGGCGGCCGTGCTGCTGCCGTTCGGCGTCGGCGCGGCGATCGCGGATGCTCCGGCGCTCGCAGCCCTGCTGGTCGCGGGGGTGGCAGCGCTGTACCTGGCGTTCTGGTTCGGCGTGTCGGCCTTGGTAGCGGGCAGCGTGCGCGCGTCGAGCACCGGCGCGGCCGTGCTGCTGGCCGTCTTCGTCGTGCTGACCCTGGTGCTGCCGACCCTGGTCAACGGCGTCGTCAGGCGGGCCGTGCCCGTGTCGAAAGGGGCCGGGCTGTCGCTGGCGCAGCGCCAGGCCGTGCACAGCGCCTGGGACCAGCCGAAGCAGCAGACGATGGAGCGCTTCTTCCGCACCCATCCTGAATGGCGCGGCACGCCCCCCGCGACGGAGGCCTTCCAGTGGAAATGGTATTACGCGATGCACCAGGCGGGTGACGATGCCGTGGCGGGGCAGGTGCGCGAGTACCGCGAGGCGATGATGGCGCGCGAAGCCTGGACCCAGGCCAGCGCGT
>Ga0209913_1000224_pt1 | contig 57278 bp, 48 predicted proteins | sample PersoiDNA2013203_FD_185805 | JGI IMG/M metagenome (GOLD analysis project Ga0209913, IMG submission 185805) | Permafrost soil microbial communities from the Arctic, to analyse light accelerated degradation of dissolved organic matter (DOM) -... | ecosystem: Environmental > Terrestrial > Soil >...
TTGATCAGTATGCGTTTGAAACATTGGCAGCCCTCTGCAAGCTGCCCTGGAGCCCCCATGAATGAACTTGGACGCCTGGAAGACCTGCCCCAGGACTACCGCGACGCGCTGAAGGCGCAAAACCTGGTGCCCTTGTGGCCCAGCCTGCGGGCCGTGCTGCCGGCGGGCAAGCCCAAGCCCCAGACCCGTGCCACGGCGTGGTCCTACCAGGCATTGCGCCCCTTGCTGCTGCAGGCCGGCGAACTGACCCCGATCGAGAAGGCCGAGCGGCGCGTGCTGGTGCTGGCCAACCCGGGCCACGGCCTGGAAAAAATGCAGGCCAGCGCCGCCATGTACCTGGGCATGCAGTTGCTGCTGCCCGGTGAATGGGCCCCGTCGCACCGCCACACGCCGAACGCGGTGCGCATGATCGTCGAGGGCGTTGGCGCCTACACCACGGTCGACGGCGAGAAATGCCCCATGAGCCGCGGCGACCTGATCCTGACGCCCACGGGCCTGTGGCACGAGCACGGCCACGACGGCGACCAACCCGTGGTGTGGCTCGATGTGCTGGACCTGCCGCTGGTCTACTACATGGAGACCTCCTACCATGTGGATGGCCCGCGGCAGACCGTGCAGCCGGGCAGCGGCGACCGCACCCACGCCCGCGGCGGCCTGCTGCCGACCCCCGTGTTTGAACGCAGCAGCAAGCCCTACCCCATGCTGCGCTACCCCTGGGTCGAAGCCCGTGCCGCCCTGCAGGCCCTGGCCGAAGACCAGCCGGCGCTCGAGGCCGTGCAGCTCACCTACACCAACCCCGCCACCGGCGGCCATGCCGAGAACATCCTGGGTTTTTACGCACTGATGCTGCGCCCGGGCCAGACGCTGGCCTTGCCCGCACGTTCACCGGCGAGCGTGTTCCATGTGATCGAAGGGGCTCTGGAGGTGCAGGTGGACGACCAGCACTTCCAACTGGCCGAAGCCGACACCTGCTGCGCGCCGGGCTACACCCCCATCACCCTGCGCAACCCGCAGGCACAGACACCGGCCTTTGTCTTCATCGCCGACGAGTCGCCCCTGCACCAGAAGCTGGGCGTGTACGAGGTGCGTTGACGGCGCCCCGCATTTTCATCACGCCACCCACTCACTCACCGATCCACCATGAGCACCCACCCATCCTACCTCTGGAACCCACCCGCCGTGATGTCCCTGCCTGTGCAGGGCAGTACCCAGCGCCTGCCGATCAACCGCCTGTTTTTTGTGGGCCGCAACTACCACGCCCACGCGCTGGAGATGGGCAAGCCGGTCGACAAGAGCGTGGAGCGCCCCTTCTACTTCACCAAGGCCCCGCAGACCCTGGTGCAAAGCGGCGCCACCGTGGCCTACCCGCCCGGCACGGCCAACTACCACTTTGAAATGGAGCTGGTGCTGGCCATCGGCAAACCCGGCTTCCGGGTCAAGGCGGAAGATGCCCATGAACTGATCTATGGCTACGCCCCAGGCCTGGACATGACGCGCCGCGACCTGCAACTGGTGGCCCGTGACAAGGGCCGCCCCTGGGACCTCGGCAAGGACGTCGAGGAATCCTCGGTGTGTGGCGAGATCGTGCCCATGCCCGGCCAGGTGATCGAAAACGGCGACATCGCCCTGAGCGTGAACGGCGAAACGCGACAGAAATCCGACGTCGACAAGCTGATCTGGAACCTGCGCGAAATCATCGCCGACCTGTCGCAGTTCTACCACCTGCAGCCGGGCGACCTGATCTACACCGGCACCCCCGAGGGCGTGGGCGCCGTGCTGCCGGGCGACCGCATCGAGGGCCATGTGGCCGGCGTGGGCCGCGTTGTGCTGAACGTGGGCCCCGCCGCCTGAATGGCCTGCCATGAAGCTCTACAACTTCTTTCGCAGCGGCACCTCGCACCGGCTGCGCATTGCGCTGAACCTGAAGGGCCTGAAGCCCGACTATGTGGCCGTGGACCTGCGCCGTGAGGCGCACCTGGCCCCGGCTTTCAAGGCCCTGAACCCACAGGGTCTGGTGCCGGCCCTGGTGCTGGACGATGAACAGGTGCTGATCCAATCGCCCGCCATCATCGAGTGGCTGGAGGAAACCCACCCCAAGCCCGCGCTGCTGCCGGCCGATGCCGCAGGCCGGGCCCGCGTGCGGGCCCTGGCGGCCATCGTGGGCTGTGACATCCACCCGGTGAACAACCGCCGCATCCTCGAAGCCCTGCGCCACCGCTTCGGGGCCGACGAGGCCGCCATCAACGCCTGGTGCGGCACCTGGATCGCCGACGGCTTTGATGCGCTCCAAGCCCTGCTGGCGGCCGACACCCAGCGCGGCCGCTTCTGCCACGGCGACGCGCCCACGCTGGCCGATGTCTACCTGATTCCGCAGATCGAAAGCGCACGCCGGTTTCAGGTGGACCTGACACGCTGGCCCCTGATCAGCGCCATCGACGCCACCTGCGCGCAGTTGCCGGCCTTCGCCGACGCCGCGCCGGGCCGACAGCCCGACGCCGGCTGAGCCCCATCGGTCCATTGACGCCCCCCAACACAAAAAGAGAGACAAACATGACCCACGCCATCTCACGCCGAATCTCACACCACATCTCACCCTGCATCTCACGCCGCGTCGCCCTGGGCGCCACCCTGGCCGTGACAGCCCTGTGCCTGAACGCGCCGGCCGCCGCCCAAGGCAGCACGGATTTCCCGACCAAGCCAGTCACCGTGTTCACAGCCTTCGCCGTGGGCAGCGGCCCCGACGCGGTGCTGCGCCTGGTGGCCAACCGGCTTGCCATCCAATGGAAGCAAAGTGTGACGGTGGACAACCGGCCCGGCGGGGGTGGATTCATCGCCATCGAGGCCGCGCGCCGTGCCGCACCCGACGGCCACAGCCTGGTGCAGCTCGACAGCGAGCACCTGGCCGCCCTGCCCTACCTGTACAAGTCGCGCAACTTCGACACCCTCAAGGCCTTCGATCCGGTCGCCCCCCTGTTTCGCACGCCTTTCATGGTGGCCGTGTCCGCCCAATCGCCCTGGAAGAACATGAGTGACCTGCTGGCCGCCGCCAAGGCCAAGCCCGGCTCGGTCAGTTACGGCTCCTGGGGGGTGGGCAGCCCGGGCCATCTGGGGGCCGAATGGCTGGAGTCGCTGACCGATGTCCAGATGGTTCATGCTCCCTACAAGGAGGTGAGCCAGCTCTACACATCGGTGGCCAACGGCGATGTGGCCTGGAGCTTTGCCAGCATCCCGTCGAGCCAGGGTGTGTACAAGGCCGGCAAGCTGCGCTACCTGGCGGTGGCCGCACCCAAACGCATCCCCCAGCTGCCCGAAGTGCCCACCGTGGCCGAAGCTGGCGGCCCCGCCGGGCTGGACGTGAACTCCTTTGTCAGCCTGCTCAGCCCCAAGGGTGTGCCGGCTGCGGTGCGCGCCAGGATCCATGCCGATGTGCTCAAGGTCCTGGCCGAGCCCGAGGTGCGCGAGCGCTTCAACAGCTTTGCCTTCGAACCGCTGAACTGGTCGGTCGAAGAAATCCTGAAAAACACCGAGGCCAAGTCACAGCAATACCAGGCCCTGATCAAGAAGGCCAACATCAGCCTGGACTGAGGTCCATGCGCACGAACTGACGCCTCGGGCGCAAGCCGCGGATCAACCTGCAGGACGCCCTAAACCGGCAGATCCTGCACCGACGGAGGCGGAAAATCTGGCCTGTGAACAAAGAAATTAATAATAAATATATTCCAAACACCCCATTCAAGGCCAATCATATTGATAAATATGTGATCATCTGATAAATTCACGGCGAAATGATGCTGGTGTTTGGCGTTGGCCCAGGCACGGTGATCGAAGGAGCCCTGAATGTTCAAGAACGCTTTCTATGACCTGCTGACTGAAAAACTCATGCGGGGTGAGAGCCTCACCGCCACAGAAGCCCGGGAGCTGATCAGCCTGGGTAAATCGATCGACCAGGCCCAGTCGTTGGCCGAGTTCGATCGGGAGGGCTTTCTGACCGAGGCCAACGACCATTTCCTGGCCCTTTACGGCTACGAACTGGAAGCACTCAAAGGTCAGCACCATCAGATCATGTGCCCACCGGAGCTGATCGAAAGCCCGACCTACGACCACTACTGGAAGGAACTGCATGCGGGCCGTTCGGTGTGCGGTGAATTCGAGCGCATCGACGCACAGGGCCGACGTCTGCACATCTACGGCATTGCGGCACCGGTGCTGGGGCCGGATGGCAAGCCCGAGCGTTTCATCAAATTCGCCCACGACATCACCAGCACCCGCCTCAAGGCGTTGGAGGCCGAGACCCGCATGCGGGCCGTGGACCAGACCCAGGCCGTGATCGAGTTCAGCATGGAGGGCGAGGTCCTGGAGGCCAACGACCTGTTCCTGCAGGCCATGCAGTGCAGCCGCCATGAGGTCATCGGACAAAGTCACAGCCTGTTTTGTGACAAGGCTTTCGTGGCCAGCCCCGAATACCAGGCTTTCTGGGATGCCTTGCGCGCGGGCCAAGCCCAGAGCGGATCGTTCCGGCGCCGCGATCTCAAGGGCCGCCCCGTCTGGCTGCAGGCCACCTACACGCCGATCCTGGGCCTCGACGGCAAGCCGGTGCGGGTGGTCAAATTTGCCACTGACGTGACCCAGGCCAAGCTCAAGTCGCTGGAAGACGATGGCAAGGTCAGTGCCATCACGCGTTCGCACGGCACCATCGAGTTCGACATGGCGGGCAATGTGCTCAGCGCCAATGAGCAGTTCCTCAACCTGATGGGCTACACCCTCGACGAGATCATCGGGCAGCACCACCGCATGTTTGTGGACAATGACAGCTTCAACCCTGCCGCCTACCGCGCGTTCTGGCAAAAGCTGGGCCAAGGCCAATTCGAGGGTGGGGAGTACCTGCGCATCGGCAAGAATCTCAAACGGGTCTGGCTGCGCGCCACCTACAACCCCATCTTCGACCTTGATGGGCAGCCCATCAAGGTGATCAAGTTCTGCAACGATGTGACGGCGGAGAAGCTGGAAGCCCTTGACATCCAGGCCCGCATGGACACCCTGCAGAAGACCACCTGCGTCATGGACTTCGATGCCCAGGGGGTGATCCTCAGCGCCAATCAACCGATGCTCAACGCCCTGGACTACCAGCGCGAAGACCTGATCGGCCGCCAGGAAAGCAGCCTGATCTATGACGAAGACAAGCAGAGCCCGGCCCGCGTTGAGGTCTGGCCCACACTGCGTCGCGGCGAAAGCTGGTCGGGCGAGACACGCCTGAAAGGGCTCGCCGAGAAGGAGGTCTGGCTGGCAGCCACCCTGACCCCCGTGCTGGGGCTGGACGGGCAGTTGGCCAAGGTGATCGTGCAAGCCAACAACATCACCCAAAGCAAGTCCCGCCAATTGGAAGCCGACGCCAAGCTGGTGGCCATCGACCGGGCCCAGGCAGTGATCGAGTTCGAGCTGGGGGGCAAGATCATCACGGCCAACCGCAATTTCCTGGAGCTCATGGGCTACACGCTGGAAGACATCCAGGGCCGGCCACACCGCATGTTCGTGGAACACGCCACCGCCAACAGCGCCGAATACCACCAGCTCTGGGAGCGCCTGGCGCGTGGCGAATACATCACCGACGTGTTCAAGCGCATCGGCAACCAGGGGCGTGAAGTCTGGATCCACGCCACCTACAACCCCGTGTTCGATGCCCTGGGGCGGCCGGTGAAGGTGGTCAAGTTTGCCTCGGACATCACGGCATCCAAGGTGCGCACCTCCGAGTACGAAGCCAAGGTGGCCGCCATCGACAAGGGTCAGGCGGTGATCGAGTTTGACCTGGATGGCAACGTGCTGACCGCCAACCGCAATTTTCTGGCCGCCATGGGCTACACCCTGCGCGAGATCCTGGGCCAGCACCACAGCCTGTTCTGCACGCCCGAGTACACCCAAAGCCTCGAATACCGCGACTTCTGGCTTCGCCTCGGCGAAGGCCACTTCCTGTCGGGACGCTTTCACCGGGTGGGCAAATACCAGCGCGATGTCTGGCTGCAATCGACCTACAACCCGATTCTCGACCTGAACGGCAAGGTGGTGAAGATCGTCAAATACGCGTTTGACATCACCAAGGAGATCCAGCTCGAGCAGAGCATCGCCAAGCGAGCGGATGAGATGAACCAACGCATCGAAAGCCTGCTCAGCAGCATCCAGCAGGTCACCGACAACACCCGGGTGGCTGCCGAGCGGGCCACGGAGACGGCACGGGCAGCCGAACTGGGCCATGACTCGCTGCGCAAGTCCATCAGCGCGATCGATCGCATCGAAGCCAGTTCGGCCAAAGTGGGGGAAATCGTGCGCGTGATCAGTGACATCGCCAGCCAGACCAACCTGCTGGCCTTCAATGCGGCCATCGAGGCGGCCCGGGCCGGCGCCCATGGCGTGGGCTTTTCGGTGGTGGCGGCCGAGGTGCGCAAGCTGGCCGAGCGCAGTGCCGGTGCGGCCAAGGAGATCGCCACGCTGATCGAGCAGTCGTCGCGCGAGGTCAATGAAGGGGCTGAAGTGAGCCGCGCCGCCTCGACCAGCTTCGAAGGCATCCTGGACAGCGTGACCCACACTGTGAGCCGGGTCGAAAGCATTGCCCAATCGGCCGAAGCGCAGGCCCGGCTGGCCGATGGTGTTGCGACCCTGATCCATGAGCTGACCGCGGCTGCCAGCGCATGAGCCCGGTCGCCCCCGATCCGCTCCACGTGGGTGTGTTCCACCTGGCAGGGATGCAGCTGGCCTTGTACCAGCATCACCTCAAGGAGGTGGTGCAGACCGGGGCACTGAGCCCGTTGCCCACGGAGTGTCGCAGCATCCTGGGCGCCCTTTCGCTGCGCGGCGTGATGGTCCCGGTGATGGACCTGCGGCGGGTGTTGCAACCCGGGACGCAACCCTTGCCAGCCCCTTATGTGGTGGTGATCGAATGGGAACAGCGCCTGCTGGGGCTGGCAGCCGATGGGGTGGTGGGTGTCTATGCCTTGCCGCCAGACCAATTGCGCCGACTGGCCCCGGAAGCGGCCAATGAATCGGTTCTCGACGGGGGTTTTGAGCGCCCCGATGATGGCAGCCAGGTCAGCCTGCTGAATGTGCAAAGTCTGATCCACCAGCCCCATCTGCCCATGACCTGGCCGGTCAGCACCGGGCCCACAGACCTGCCCGCGCCACCTGAGGCCGGGCTGCCCCACGCTCCGGCCGGCCCCGCTGCGGCGCTTGTCGAAAACACGCAGCCCCTGATGCTGTTTCGCTGCCAGGGCATTCCCATGGCGGTGGGCACCGAAGCCGTGCACACCACAGTGGTCAACCCGGAGTTGCTGGACGTGCGCAACGCCTCGGCTGCCTTTCTGGGAATGATGCGTTTCAATGGGCAGGATGTGCCCGCCGTGCACCTGGGTCAGCTGTGTGGCCTGAGCCCCCAGCCGGGTCACCAGGCCAGCACCGATCAGCAGGCCTTTCTGGTGCCCACCACGGGCGGACTGGTGGCCTGTCTGGTCGACAGCATCACCGATGTGGCGGCTGCCGACAGCCGCCAATGCGTTCCCCTGCCCCCTTTCAGCCTCGCGGGCTCGCACCTGTTTGCGGGCACCCTGCCAGTGGAGGCCCTGGTGTCCAGCCAACGCCAGCACGACCAGACGCCCATCGGGTTTTTCATGCTGCTCGACGCCCAGGCCTTGCAGAACGATGCGCGCCTGCTCGATCTGACCCGGCTCAGCCAGTCGGGTGGCCAGCACCAGCGAGGGGCCGGGCCCCAGGCCGCCCAGTCTCGCGACAGTGGGCCCTTGTTGATCTATCGCCTGGGCATCGATGTGGCCAGCCCATTGGCACAGATCGCGGAAATCCTCCCCTGGGAGGCGGGCTCTGCCGTGCACGGCATGGGACAAGGCAGCCTGCTGATGAGCCGGGGCCGCGCCATCCCGGTGCTGGAGCTGGCGCCGCTGCTGGGTTTGCCGACAGACCTGGCCGAAGCGGCGCAGGTGCTGGTGCTGGAAGACGGGGGACAGTGGCTGGGCTTCAAGGTGCCCGCCCTGGTCAACATCGAGCACGGTCGCCTGCCCGCAGGCCAGCGCGAGGACCGGGTGATGGTCGGGGTGGCAGCTGATGAGCGCGTGCTGCGCCTGGTCGATCTGCTCAAGCTCGCCCGAGGCCTGCGCGCGCCCCAGGCCTTGCTGAACGCCTGAGCCCCCTGCCAGTGCGTCGTCGCTTACAAGCCTCCGGGCAGATGCTGCAGCAGGGCCTCCTGCATCACCCGGGCCATCAGCTGCTGGCGTGCCTTGGGCAGCCGGGCCAGCGTGGTGGCCACGCTGATGCCGGCCACGGGCTCACCCAGGGCATTGCGCACCGCGCAGCCCACGGCCAGCACACCGCGCGTGGCGTGGTTGCCCACCACCGACCAGCCACGCTCGCGGCTGGCGGCCACCAGCAGGCGCAAGCGCTCCGGGCTCATGCCGCCATAGACCGGCAATTGCCCGGCATTGGCCGCGATGCAGGCATCCACCTCGGCCTCGGGCAAGGCCGCCAGCAGCGCCAGACCGGCGGCCCCCACCCCCAGCGGCTGGGCCGTGCCCACCTGGATCACCAGGATCTGCACCGGGTGGGTGCCCACATGGCGGGCAATGCAGCGTGACAAGGCGCCCTCACGCACGATGGCAAAGGTGGCATCGCCGCCACTGGCACTGACCTGGGCCAGCACCGGCTCCAGGCGCACGGCCCAGTTGGCGCTGCCGGGATGCGGCTGCAGCGGGGCCAGGCGCAGCCCGGGCTGGTAGCGGTAGCGGCCCTGCCGGGCCACATAGCCCGCATCGATCAAGGGAGCCAGCAAACGGTAAAGCGTGGCCCGCTCCAGGCCGGTGGCACGGCACAGGTCCACCACCCGCACCCCTTCCCGACCGGCCGCCAGCACCTGATCCAGCACCTGCAGGCCCCGGCGCAGCGTGCGGTTGCCCACCTCTTCGGACGGGGCTCCGCCCGGCCCTTCAACAGAGGCTGGCGTGGTCATTTCGTCCACTGGTTGAACGTTTTCATGCGTGCGTTTCGTGGACATTCAGAACAATCCGGTGTTGAGCCCCGCCGCACAGTGTGCCCCAGACACACCAGCGGCTCTTTTGCCCCCTTGGAGACAAAACATGAAACCCAAGCCCTCCCGCCGTCTGGCGATCAGCCTGCTCGCCCAGGCCGCCTTGGCCTGCCTGCCCGGCCTCTCGACCGCCCAGCCCGGCGTGGCCACCACAGCGCCCAACCCGGCGCCCAACCCGGTTCCCGCTTGGCCGATCAGACCGATCCGCCTGGTGGTGGGCTACTCGGCCGGCGGCGCCACCGACCTGATCGCACGCCAGGTGGGCGTGCGCCTGAGCGAGCAGCTGGGCCAGCCGGTGACCATCGACAACCGCACCGGTGCCAACAGCAATGTGGGGGCCGAGGCCGTCAGCCATGCACCGCCCGATGGCTACACCCTGTACGTCTTCACCATTGCCAACACCATCAACGCCTCGCTGTACCCGCGGCTGGGCTACGAGCCGCAAAAAGACTTCGAGCCCATCGGCCTGATCGCGAGCATCCCCAACGTGCTGGTGGTCAACCCCAGCCTGCCCATCCAATCGGTGGCCGACTACCAGCGCTTTGCCAGGGCGAACAAGGACGGCATCACGTTTGCCTCGTCGGGCAGCGGCTCGTCGATCCACCTGTCGGGTGAGATCTTCAAGATGCAAAGCCGGCTGAACCTGTTGCACGTGCCCTACCGCGGCAGCGCCCCCGCCATCAGTGACCTGATCGGTGGCCAGGTGCAGTCGATGTTCGACAACATGCCCTCGGCCCTGCCCCATGTGCGCGCCGGGCGGCTGCGCGCGATTGCCGTCACCAGCGCGCAGCGCTCGCCGCTGCTGCCCGAGGTGCCCACGCTGGCCGAATCGGGCTACCCGGGCTTCGAGGTGCAGTCGTGGTTTGGCTTGGCCGCGCCCGCCGGCACCCCGACCGCCGTCCTGGAGCGCCTGAACCAGGCCTTGAACAAATCGCTGGCCCAGCCCGAGCTGCGCCAGCGCCTGCAGGAGATGGCGGCCACCCCCCTGCCTGGCACACCTGAGCAGATGCGCAACACCATCGCCAGCGAAATCAAGCGCTGGCGCGAGGTGGTCAAAGCCTCCGGGGCCAAGGCCGACTGATCCCCGTTCATCGATCCCCGCCCAACGACCCTGTTCACGAGAACCCAATATGTACCCCATCGATTTCTTCTGGCGCGCTGCCCGGCGCTGGCCTGAGCGCATCGCCATCGATGCCCCGGATGAGCGCATCCCCTATGCCGAACTGGCCCGCCGGGTGCGCGCCCTGGCCGCCGCCCTGCAGGCCGCCGACCCGCAAGAGCAAAGCCGCGTGGCCCTCTGCGCGCACAACAGCGCCGACCACATCGTGGCCTTGCTGGCGGTGCTGGCCAGCGGCAAGACCTGGGTGCCCCTGAACCCCAAGAGCACCGCCCCCGAGATCCGCCGCATCGTGGACGCCACCGAGCCCAGCATTCTGGTGCTGGACGAGGCCGGCGCCGTGCTGCTGGGGGACGCCCCGGGCCACCGCATCCCCCTGGGCGGGCCCGAGCTGGCTGGCTTGATCGAGCGCCACGCCCAAGCCCCCGAGCCCCGCTTCAATCAGCCGGACCAGGCCACCCAGGCCATCAAGTTCACCGGCGGCACCACCGGCCTGCCCAAGGGCGTGATGCAGCCTTACCGCGCCTGGATGGCCAACATCGTCAACCAGATCCAGGCCTGGGGCTTTGATGAGCACACCCGCTATGTGGTGGCCGCCCCGATCACGCATGGCACCTCCACCTACCTGCTGCCGGTGCTGGCCCAGGGGGGCTGCCATGTGTTGCTGGCCCAGGGCGGCGCCGAGGCGGTGCGACAGGCTTTTCGCGAGCGCGGCGGCACGGTGTGCTTCATGCCGCCCACCCTGGTCTACATGCTGATGGCCCTGCCCGGCAGCAGCCGGGCCGACTACCCGCAGCTGCGCCAGCTGATCTACGGCGGCGCCCCCATGCCGCCTGAAAAAATCCGTGCGGTGCGCCAGTTCTTCGGCCCGGTGCTGGGCACCACCTATGGACAGACCGAGGCACCGCAGATCCTGACCGTGATGCGCCCCGACGACTTTGAAGATGAGCGCCACTGGGCGGCCGTGGGCCGCACGGCCTGGTTCAGTGACGTGGCCATCATGTCGCCCAGTGGCGAGATCCTGCCGCCCGGCGAGATCGGTGAGGTGGTGGCGCGCGGCGACCTGCTGATGAGCGGCTACTGGCGCCTGCCCGACAAGACGGCCGAAACCCTGGTGGACGGCTGGTTGCACACCGGCGATCGGGGCCTGATCGATGAGCAGGGCTACCTGTTCCTGAAGGACAGGCTGCGCGATGTGGTGATCACTGGCGGCTTCAATGTCTACCCGGTGGACGTCGAGAACGCCCTGGGCCAGCACCCTGCGGTGCACGAGTGCGTGGTGTTTGGCGTGCCGGACGACAAGTGGGGCGAATCGGTGCAGGCCGCAGTGCAGCTGCGCCCTGGTGCCGCCCCCCTGCCCAGTGAGGCCGAGCTGGTCGCCTTTGTGCGTGAACGCCTGGGCCCGGTGCAGACCCCCAAACGCATCCACTTCCATGCCAGCCTGCCGCGCTCGCCGGTGGGCAAGGTGCTCAAGACCGAAGTGCGCCAGCAGGCGCTGAGTACCGCCGCCTGAAACACGTCGAAAAGGAGACCCGATGACGAACCCGAATACCCCCACCACCCGCCTGTGCCGCCACACCCTGACCAGCCTGCACTACCGCGACGCCGATCTGGTCGAAGACCTGATGGGCCGCAAAGGCTTCACCGAGGTGATGCTGATGCAGATCCTGGGTCGGCCGCTGCGCCCCGTGGACGTGCGCATCACCGACGTGGTGCTGGTGGTGCTGATGGAGCACGGCCTGACCCCCAGCGCCATCGCCACCCGCCTGATCTACATGAGCGCGCCTGAGAACCTGCAGGGCGCCGTGGCGGCCGGCCTGCTGGCCGTGGGCAGCTCCTTTGTGGGCACCATGGAAAACGGCTCGCGCCTGCTCGACCGCATCCTGGCCGCCCCCGACGCCCAGGCCGAAGCCCTGGCCATCGCCCGCGAGCACCGCGCGCGCAAGCAGGCCGTGCCCGGTTTCGGCCACCACCTGCACAAGCCAGTGGACCCGCGCGCCTACAAGCTGATCGAACTGGGCCGGGCCGAACCCGATCTGAAAGGCGCCCACCTGGACGCGCTGATGACCTTGTCAAACGCGGTGGACGAGGTCTGGGGCCGCCCGGTCACCATCAACGCCACCGGCGCCGTGGCCGCGCTGCTGGGTGAGCTGGGCGTGCCCACCGCCGTGATGCGCGGCTTTGCCGTGATCTCACGCGCCGCCGGCCTGGTGGCCCACATCGTGGAAGAGCAAAAGTCGCCCTCCGGGCGCTTCATCTGGGACACGGTGGAGCACGCGATCCCCTTTGTTCACGAAGAACCGGGGCCAGCCGCCTGATCGGTCGACGTGTCGCCCGACCCGGCCTCCGGTTCGTCCAGGATGGCCAGGGCGCGTTCTGAGAACTCGCACCACATCGACTCCATCAAGATCCCTGCCTGCAGCACCAGGTGTTGCAGACGCTGGGCCCGCTGCTCGCTGCCAGCCCCAAAGTCGCGCTGCTCAATCGCCTGGTAGACCGCGAGCTGGGCCTGGTGCAGGGCCAGCCGGCGGGCGATTTCATGCTGCAGGCCGCAGGGGCCGACGGCGGCATCGGCCCGCAGGCGCACCATCAGCTCTTCGCGCAGCGGCCGCGGATCGGCCGGTTCGGCCACCCAGCGGCGCAATTCTTCGCGCCCGGCCTCCAGCACCTCATAGACCTTGCGCCCGCCCCGGGCGCTTTCATCGGCACTCGACTGCACCCAGCCCGCCTCTTCGAGCCGGGCCAGTTCGCGGTAGATCTGCTGGTGCGAGGCCTGCCAGAAATAGGCCATGGATTTGTCAAAACGGGCCGCCAGATCAAAGCCCGAACTGGGGCGCTCAATCAGGGCGGTGAGCAGGGCATGGGGCAATGACATGGGGAAGATTCTGCCTCAACAGGGCTTGGGCATTGGCTTGGCAGCGATTTATGCAACCGGTTGCATAAAGTCTGCGTTTGCCTCTAGAATTTTATGCAACCAGTTGCAATTAGAACGGAGACACCCCATGAGCCACCCCTACCCCCACCTGCTGCAGCCCCTGGACCTGGGCTTCACCACCCTCAAGAACCGCGTGCTGATGGGCTCGATGCACGTGGGCCTCGAAGAGGTGCCGAACGGCTTTGAGCGCATGGCCGCCTTCTATGCCGAGCGCGCCCGTGGCGGCGTGGCCTTGATGGTGACCGGTGGCATTGCCCCGAACGAGGCCGGCCGCCCCATGAAAGGCGGCGCCAAGCTCAGCACCGAGGCCGAAGCCCTGCAGCACCGCACGGTGACCGAGGCGGTGCATGCCGCCGGCGGCAAGATTGCGATGCAGATCCTGCACTTTGGCCGCTACTCATATCAGAAGAACCTGGTCGCCCCCAGTGCGCTGCAAGCCCCCATCAACCCGTTCGTGCCCCAGGCCCTGACCGGTGAAGAGGTCGAACAGACCATCGCCGACTTTGTGAACTGCGCCGCGCTGGCCCAGTGGGCCGGCTACGACGGGGTTGAGATCATGGGCTCGGAGGGCTACCTGATCAACGAATTCATTGCCGCCCGCACCAACCACCGCAGCGACGAATGGGGCGGCGCCTACGAAAACCGCATCCGCTTCGCCGTCGAGATCGTGCGGCAGGTGCGTGAGCGCGTGGGCCCGGACTTCATCATCATCTACCGCCTGTCGGCGCTGGACCTGGTCGAGGGCGGCTCCACACTGGCCGAGGTGATCACCCTGGCCCAGGCCATCGAAGCCGCCGGCGCCACGATCCTCAACACCGGCATCGGCTGGCACGAGGCCCGCATCCCCACCATCGCCACCAAGGTGCCGCGCGCGGCCTATGCCTGGGTGACCGGCCAGCTCAAGGGCCATGTGAACATTCCGCTGGTGGCCACCAACCGCATCAACACGCCCGAGGTGGGCGAGCAACTGCTGGCCGAGGGCTGCTGCGACATGGTGTCGATGGCCCGCCCCCTGCTGGCCGACCCCTTCTTTGTGCAAAAGGCGGCCGACGACCGCGCCGACGAGATCAACACCTGCATCGCCTGCAACCAGGCCTGCCTGGACCACACCTTTGGCGGCAAGATCACCTCTTGCCTGGTCAACCCCCGGGCCTGCCACGAAACCGAACTGCTCATCACCCCCTGCGCCCAGCCGCAGAAGATCGCCGTGGTGGGCGCGGGCCCGGCCGGCCTGAGCTTTGCCGTCACGGCCGCCGAGCGCGGCCACCGGGTCACCTTGTTTGACGCCGCGGCCGAGATCGGCGGCCAGTTCAACATCGCCAAGCAGGTGCCGGGCAAGGAAGAGTTCCATGAGACCCTGCGCTACTTCAAGCGCCAGCTTGAGCTGAAGAAGGTGGATCTGCGCCTGAACACCCGCGTCGATGTGGCCGGCCTGCAGGCCGGTGGCTTTGACCAGATCGTGCTCGCCACCGGCGTGGTGCCACGCACCCCGGCGATCGAGGGCATCGGCCACCCCAAGGTGCTGGGTTACCTCGACGTGCTGCGCGATCACCGCCCCGTGGGCCGCTCGGTGGCGGTGATCGGGGCCGGGGGCATCGGCTTTGACGTGTCCGAGGTGCTCACCCATGCGGGCGACAGCGCCAGCCAGAACCCGGCCAAGTTCTATGCCGAATGGGGCATCGACCCCCGCTATGCCCAGGCCGGCGGACTGGCCCGCCCGCAGGTGGAGCCCTCGCCCCGCCAGGTGCACCTGCTGCAGCGCAAGGACAGCAAGGTGGGCGACCAACTGGGCAAGACCACAGGCTGGATCCACCGCAGCGCCTTGAAGGCCCGACGCGTGGCCATGACGAATTCGGTGGCGTACCAGAAGATCGATGACGCCGGCCTGCACATCACCGTGGATGGCCAGCCCCAGGTGCTGGCGGTGGACAACGTGGTGGTCTGCGCCGGCCAGGAGCCCCAGCGCGAGCTGTACGAAGGCCTGCAGGCCGCCGGCTGCAGCGTGCACCTGATCGGAGGCGCCGATGTGGCCGCCGAACTCGATGCCAAGCGCGCCATCCACCAGGGCACCACCCTGGCCGCCCGGATCTGATGATCCGACGATCAGAACCCAAGGAGACAACGATGATCAACACCCTGACCCAACTGAACCCCGCCGTGCGCGCCTCCCTGACCCGCTGGCACGCCATGGTGCAAGCCAAAGACCTCAGCGGCTTGAGTGCCCTGCTGCACCCCGACGCGGTGTTCCGCTCGCCCATGGCGCACACGCCCTACGGCCCGGCGGCCGCCCTGGAGCTGATCCTCGGCACGGTGATGCAGGTGTTTGAAGACTTCGCCTACCACCGCGAACTGGCCAGCGACGATGGCTTGAGCGTGGTGCTGGAGTTCAGCGCCAACGTGAAGGGCAAGGCGCTCAAGGGCATCGACCTGATTCAGTTCGATGCCCAGGGCCTGATCACCGAATTCGAGGTGATGGTGCGCCCCCTGAGCGGCCTGCAGGCCCTGGGCGCGGAGATGGGGGCGCGCCTGGCGGCGCACCTGCCGGCGCACAAGCTGAAGGGCTGACGAACTGACCGGCGGACACGGCGCCGAAAGCGCCTGCCCATGGCCTGTGCAGGGTGACCCGCAACACCCGTGATTTCGAAGGCCTGGGCATCGATCTGTTCAACCCCTGGTCGGGGTCAGCCTGAGAGCCTGTTCTCGCGGGGGGTCGAACAGCGGACGACCCGCGGACCATGAGCGAACCCGTTGGCTGCCGTTTTCGCCCCGGCTGCCCGAGTCCCCGATCAAGGTCTTGGTTTTATCGTCAATGAAGACGCCATTGCCGATGACCCAGCCCCAGCGTTCATCCGGGATGGCCCCGAGCAGCTTGGGCACCTCGGACTTGTCGGTGGCCTGGGGCCGGGCCACGTAGGCCGTCGTGAACACCCGGAGGGGTCACACCGCCGGGTTGATCCAATCCTGCAGCCCCTGTACCGTGTCGCGCAAAAAAGCCCAGGTGGCCTGCATGCGCGCCTGGTGCTTGGCCTCGGCGGGCATGGACATCCAGAAGGTGCGTGTGAAGCGGGCCTGCCCCGGCAAGACAGGCACCAGCGCCGGGTCGCGTGCGGCCACAAAGGCCGGCAGCACGGCCAGGCCGGCGCCGGCCTTCACGGCTTCGTACTGGGTCAGGATGCTGGTGCTGCGCAGGGCAAAGCGCTCGGGGCGGTACAGCTCATCGAGCAGCTGCAGCTCTTTGGTGAACAGCAGGTCGTCCACATAGCTGATGAAGGTGTGCGAGCGCAGGTCGTCACGGCTTTCGATGGCGGGCTGGCCTGCCAGGTAGTCGCGCGAGCCGTAGAGCTGCAGCACATAGTCGGTCAGCTTGGTCACCACCACCGGGCCCCGCTTGGGCCGTTCCAACGAGATCACGATGTCGGCCTCGCGCCGCGACAGGTGCACCAGGCGCGGCAGGGCCAGCAGATCGATCGACAAGGCCGGGTACTGTCGGCTGAGCCGCGCCAATTGGGGGGCCAGCACCACGGTGCCAAAACCCTCGGTGGTGCCCAGCCGCACCTGGCCCGAGGGCCCTTCGGCCGCCGACAAGGAGGCCCGCTCCACCTGGGCCACCGCCGCCTCCATCGCCTCGACCTGGGGCAGCAGTTGCCGGCCGGCTTCGGTCAGCCGGTGGCCGCCGGCCTCGCGGGCAAACAAGGGCGTGCCCACCTCTTTTTCAAGCGCCTGCAGCCGCCGCGCCACCGTGGTGTGGTCCACCTCCAGCCGGCGCGCCGCATTCACCAGGGTGCCGGTGCGGGCCAGTTCGAGGAAATAACGCAGGTTGTTCCAGTCCATGGCGACTCAGGAGGCGATGCCTGAAAAAACGGCTGGCAAACGGTCCACGAGCACCAGACGCTCCGGCTCCAGGCGACCCAAGACGGGCCCAAGCCGCTCACGCGCCACGGCCACCGGCTTGTCGATCATGACCTGTGACGCCTTGTTCAGGTCGTTTTCCAGCGAAGGCGGCACATCCACTCGCAGCAACGAAGCCTCGACGCAACGGCCGGCGATCGGCAGCACACAGATCGAACCATGCCCGGCAAAAAAATCTGACGGGATGACCAAGGCAGGGCGCGGTCTGCCCAGATCGCCCTGCAAGGCGACCGTGACCAAGTCGCCTCTCATGCAGTCCAGCCCTCGCTGCTGGCAGAAGCTTCCAGGGATGGCTGCAGATCGGCGTCCTCCAGGGCCTGCGCAAACCCTTGTGCCCGTGTGTCCGGCCCACATTTGAACGGGGCGCAGGCCCGCCCTGCGCAGGGTCTCGCGGCGCTGTTGCACCCGCTCGTTCACGGATTGGCTCATGAGGAACTCCAGAGTGACATGTAACCGCCTAAAGCGAGGCGGCAGCGATCTCCATCGATCTGCATTTTCGCAATGCTTGAGCGCATTTTTGTGCATTGATAAAACAAATTCGCAACGCTAGCATGCATCATTCAATCATGACTATGCACCAGGAGACCTCCATGACCGCCCCCACCGTCAAGCTGCTGATCAACGGCGAATTCGTCGAGTCCAAGACCACCCAGTGGCGCAATGTGGTCAACCCGGCCACCCAAGAGGTGCTGGCCCGCGTGCCCTTTGCCACGCCCGACGAGATCAACGCGGCCGTGGCCAGCGCCAAGACCGCGTTCAAGACCTGGCGCAAGACGGCCATCGGGGCCCGGGCCCGTATTTTTCTGAAGTACCAGCAGCTGATCCGCGAGAACATGGCCGAGCTGGCCGCCATCCTGACCGCCGAGCAAGGCAAGACCCTGCCCGACGCCGAGGGCGATGTGTTCCGCGGACTGGAGGTGGTGGAGCACGCGGCCGGCATCGGCAACCTGCAGCTGGGCGAGTTGGCCAACAACGTGGCTGGTGGCGTGGACACCTACACCTTGCTGCAGCCGCTGGGCGTGTGCGCCGGCATCACGCCGTTCAACTTCCCGGCCATGATCCCGCTGTGGATGTTTCCGATGGCCATCGCCACCGGCAACACCTTCATCCTCAAGCCCTCTGAGCAAGACCCCATGGTCACCATGCGCCTGTGCGAGCTGGCCCTGCAGGCCGGCATCCCGGCCGGCGTGCTGAACGTGGTGCATGGTGGTGAAGAGGTGGTCAACGCCATCTGTGACCACCCCGACATCAAGGCCATCAGCTTCGTGGGCTCGACCAAGGTCGGCACCCATGTGTACAACCGGGCCAGCCTGGCCGGCAAGCGGGTGCAATGCATGATGGGCGCCAAGAACCACGCCATCGTGCTGCCCGACGCCAACAAGGAGCAGACCTTGAACGCGATTGCCGGCGCCAGCTTCGGTGCCGCCGGCCAGCGCTGCATGGCCCTGTCGGTGGTGGTGCTGGTGGGTGAAGCCCGTCAGTGGGTGAACGACCTGGCCGACAAGGCCAAGACGCTGAAGGTGAACGCAGGCACTGAAAAAGGCACCGATGTGGGCCCGCTGGTGTCGTGTGCGGCCCGCGACCGGGTGGAGAGCCTGATCGAACGCGGTGTGGCCGATGGCGCCACCCTGGTGCTGGATGGTCGCAAGCCCCAGGTGCCCGGCTTCGAGCAAGGCAACTTCGTGGGCCCGACCATTTTTGACGGTGTGAAGCCCGGCATGGCCATTTACGACCAGGAGATCTTCGGCCCGGTGCTGTGCCTGGCCGGGGCCGACACCCTGGACGAGGCCATTGAGCTGATCAACAGCAACCCGAACGGCAACGGCACGGCCCTCTTCACGCAAAGCGGTGCGGCGGCACGCAAGTTCCAGGAAGACATCGACGTGGGCCAGGTGGGCATCAACGTGCCGATCCCGGTGCCGGTGCCCATGTTCTCGTTCACCGGCTCGCGCGCCTCCAAGCTGGGCGATCTGGGCCCCTACGGCAAGCAGGTGGTGTTGTTCTACACCCAGACCAAGACCATCACCGCACGCTGGTTCGACGACAGCACCGTGAGCCAGGGCGTCAACACCACCATCAGCCTGAAATGAGACCACCCTGTTGGAACTTCCTCGCAGGAAAACGCCGGGCCGCCCCAAGTTTTCCTGTCCCCCTCGGGGGGCGGGCTGGGCGCAGCCCGGCCATGGGGGCGGTCATCGCATGTGGAAGTTCCATCCCCCTCAAGGGGCGCACCCAGCGGTCCGGCAAAGCCGGCTCCACGGGTGCCCTGGCCTGGCCTGCTCCGCGGCCCTTTGAACCTTGGCTTGCGCCGGTTTCATGAGTCGCGGGTGGTGCGCAGCGCCGTGGACAACTGAAGTAAAACCGTATTTTGGGTTCTGAAAGTCTTCCATGGATTTTGAACTGAGCGAAGAGCAGCGCGCTTTCGCGCAAACCGCGCGTGACTTTGCCGAAGCCGAGTTCGCGCCGCACGCGGCGCACTGGGACGAGGCCGGCATTTTCCCGAAAGAAGCCATCGCCAAGGCCGGCGAGCTGGGCTTTTGCGGCCTGTACGCCCCCGAGGCGGCGGGCGGCCTGGCCCTGCCCCGGCTCGATGCCACCCTGGTGTTCGAGGAGATGGCTGCGGTCGACCCCTCCACCACGGCCTTCATCAGCATCCACAACATGGCCACCTGGATGCTGGGCACCTGGGCCACGCCCGCGGTGCGCGACCACTGGGGGCCCCTGTTGTGCAGCGGCCAGAAGCTGGCCTCGTACTGCCTGACCGAGCCCGGTGCGGGCTCAGACGCCGCCTCGCTCAAGACCCGGGCGGAGCGGGTGGGCTTTGAGTATGTGATCAACGGCGGCAAGGCCTTCATCTCGGGGGCGGGCAGCACCGATGTGCTGGTGCTGATGGCCCGCACCGGCGGCCCGGGCGCGGGCGGGGTGTCGGCCTTTGTGGTGCCCGCCGATGCGCCGGGCATCAGCTACGGCAAGAAGGAACACAAGATGGGTTGGAACAGCCAGCCCACGCGCACCATCAGCTTTGACAACGTGCGCATCCCGGCCGACAACCTGCTGGGCGCCGAGGGCGAGGGTTTCAAGATCGCCATGAAGGGGCTGGACGGCGGGCGCATCAACATCGCCACCTGTTCGGTCGGTGCCGCCCAGGGCGCGCTGGCCCAGGCTCAGCGCTACATGCAGGAGCGCCAACAGTTCGGCAAGCCGATTGCCAGCTTCCAGGCCCTGCAGTTCAAGCTGGCCGACATGGCCACCGAGCTCGTGGCCGCACGCCAGATGGTGCGCCTGGCTGCCTTCAAGCTCGACACCGGCGCGCCAGACGCCACCACCTACTGCGCCATGGCCAAGCGCTTTGCCACCGATGTGGGCTTCACGGTCTGCAACGAGGCCCTGCAACTGCACGGCGGCTACGGCTACATCCGCGAATACCCGCTGGAACGCCTGCTGCGCGATGCCCGGGTGCACCAGATCCTGGAAGGCACCAATGAAATCATGCGCGTGATCATCTCGCGCCGCATGCTCGACGGCGACGCGCCCGACGCGATCCGCTGAACCCATTCATCCCACGGAGACAAGAACATGAAAATCGCCTTCATCGGCCTCGGCAACATGGGCGGCCCGATGGCCCTGAACCTGAAGAAAGCCGGCCACGAGGTCCAGGCCTTCGACCTGTCCAAGCCCGCCTGCGACAAGTTCGCGGCAGAGGGCTTGGCGATTGCCGCCAGCGCCGCCGAGGCCGTGCGCGGCGTGCAGGCCGTGATCAGCATGCTGCCCGCCAGCCAGCACGTCGAGTCGCTGTACCTGGGCGAGTCCGGTTTGCTGGCCCAACTGCCCGCAGGCACCCTGGTGATCGACTGCTCGACGATTGCCGCCGCCAGCGCCCAGAAGGTGGCCAAGGCGGCGGCCGCCCTCGGCCTGCCCTGCATCGACGCCCCGGTGTCGGGCGGCACCGGCGGCGCCATAGCCGGCACCCTGACCTTCATGGTGGGCGGCGACGATGCGGCGCTGGCCCTGGCCCGGCCCCTGCTCGAGAAAATGGGCGCCAACATCTTCCACGCCGGCAGCGCCGGCGCCGGCCAGACGGCCAAGATCTGCAACAACATGCTGCTCGGCATCCTGATGATCGGCACCAGCGAAGCCCTGGCCCTGGGCGTGGCCAACGGGCTGGACCCGAAAGTGCTGTCCGAGATCATGCGGCGCAGCTCGGGCGGCAACTGGGCTCTTGAAAAATACAACCCCATGCCCGGCGTGATGGAGACGGCCCCCGCCTCCAAAGGCTATGCCGGCGGCTTCGGCACCGACCTGATGCTCAAGGACCTGGGCCTGGCGCAAGAGAACGCCACCGCCGTCAAAGCCAGCACCCCCCTGGGCGGTCTGGCACGCAGCCTGTACGCCGCCCACAGCCTGGGTGGCCAGGGGGCGCTGGATTTCTCGAGCGTGATCCGGCTGTTCCAGAAGGGTTGAAGCCCCGCGGAAGCGCCCGGGCGCTGGGGCAGCGGCTCCTGCCGCCCTGAGCGCATTCAACTGTTCAGTATCAGCCAATGGCCAGGCGGCCATCGGGGGTCCACTTCTAAAGTGGACCCTCTTTCATTGCGCCGCCCCATGTCCGACCTGCCCCCTCCCGCCCAGCCCGAGGCTGATATCGCCCGTCAGGACACGGTCCTGATGATCTGGATCACCGCCTTGCTGATGGTCTCGTCGTGCCTGGCCCTGAGCTATGTGTACGACACCCGGTTCTTCGAAGAGATCGCCCGCATCCGACTGGCCATCCTGCTGCTGTTGCCGAGCTGTCTGTTGCTGGTCAACCTGGGGCAGGTGCAGGCCGCCGCCCAGGTGTTGATCTGGGGGCAATGGCTGATCACGCTGGAGGTGGTCTTCCACAACGGCGGCCTGAACGGCCCCATGATCCTCACCTTTCCGATCCAGGTGGCCAGCGCCGCCTGGTTGCTGGGGCCCCGCACGGCCCTGGCCGTGGCCGTGCTCAACACCAGCTACATGTTGACCCTGCCGTGGTTCGAGGCACGGGGCTGGCTGCCCACGCCGCGCTTTCAGCGGGAGCTGGCCCCGCACTTGGTGGTGCTCACCAACATGGCTGTGGCGCTGTGCATCGCCTGGCTGTCGCGATGCAGCTACCAACGTCAGTTGCAACGGACCCAGGCCACCCGCCAGGCCTGGCAGGCGCAGGATGAGGAGTTGCACAAACTGGTCAGCCTGATCGAGCAATGCCCCATCGGCATCGTGATCACCGACACCCAGCGGCGCATCGAATACGTCAACCCGGCCTTCATCGGGCGGACTGGCTTGAACGCCGCCGCGTTCCGCAACCTGCCGGCCGACCTGCTCTCCACCCCGGGCCTGAGCACCCAGCAACGCAACAGCCTGCAGCAGGCCATGGCCCAGGGGCAGACCTGGCGTGGCGAGCAATCCGTTCTGCTGCCCGATGGTCACCGGGTGCTCGAAGACATCGAGATCGGGCCGATCCGGCGCGCCAATGGTGAGATCACCCACTGGTTCGAACTCAAAAAGGACATCACCGCCAGCCGCTGGGCGGCCGACCAGATCGAGCGCCTGGTGTATGTCGACACCCTGACCGGCCTGCCCAAACGGGCCGCCTTGCAGGATCGCCTGATGCAGGTCCAGACGTCGCCTGGCGGTGCCTGGAACCTGCTGATGCTGAAGCTCGATGGCCTGGGTCAGCTCAATGAATCGCGCGGCCCGCAGGCCGGTGATGCCTGCCTGCAGCAGTTGGGGCAGTCCTTGCGCCAGCACCTGCCCGAGGCGGGCTCTGATGTGTTTCGGCTGGGCGGCAGTGAATTCGTGGCCCTGCTGCCAGCCCATCTGACGCCGCCCGAGGTCGAGGCCTGCGCCGGGCGCGTGCACCAGGCCGTGACAGGCTACACCGGCCGCCCCACGCGCCCCCTGAGCGAAGTCCGGCTGCTGCTGGCCGCCACCGTGTTGACCGGTGACGAGGAAGATCCGCTCACCCAGGGTTTGCGCCGGGCCAGTCTGGCCGTGCGCCAGGCCCGCCATGAGGCACCGGGGCGCCCTTGCTGGTATGCCCCCGGGCTGGGGCAGCAGGCCAGGCAAAGGCTGCTCGCCCGCAGTGATCTGGGCCTCTCGACCCTCGCCCCCTTGCTCAGCCTGGACCTGCGTCATCGCCAAGGGCCCGACGGCCAGGGCTGCGGCCATTGGGCGGCACTGCGCTGGGCCCAGGGATCGGGCCCGCGTGCGCCACTGCAGGAGGTGGCGCGCCGGGCCGATCTGAGCTTTGAGCTCGATGAAGAGTTGATCGCCCGGGTCTGCCGATGGCAGTCGCCTCAGATCGCCCCGGCCTTGGACACGCCCGGCGCAGGGCCGTTGACACTGGCCTTGGTCACCCCCCTGCTGCGCCAGGACAACGCCGCGCAGTGGCTGCAGGACTGCCTGCAGCGCCACCCGCTCCCGCGGCAGGCGCTGGGCCTGGCGCTGAGCACCCACGACCTGGGCTGGGCCGCGAGCGACCCCCCAAACGCCCAGCGCCGCCTGCAGAGGTTGCGGGAGGCTGGCTTTCGCCTGTGCCTGCAAGACGTCGGACTGGGCTACCCGGGCGTCCTCGAACTGCCGGCGTGGCCGGTGGATGAATGGCTGCTGGCCCCCAGCCTGCTCAACACCGACCAGGCCCGTGGCGTCGCCCAGCCCTTGCTGCAGGCCATTCTGGCGGCCGCACGGCGCCACGCCATGCCGCTGGTGTTCGAGGGCCAGGCACCTGCCAGCCTGCTCGACGCGGCCCCCCATCTGATCCGGCAAGCCCCCCTCGGCCAGCCCGCCCCACCCACCTGAAACATCATTCGCGCCAGTGCGTCAGGGCGATTTCAAGCGGGGTTTGAGCAGAGGCCGGCGGCACTCCGGGATAATGGGGTCCCATGAACCCACTGCTCTCCAAACTGCAGCCTTACCCGTTCGAGCGGCTGAGGCAACTTTTTGCCGGCGTCACGCCCAGCCCCTACCACAGCCCGATCAGCCTGGGCATTGGCGAGCCCAAGCACCCCACGCCCGAGTTCATCAAGACCGCCCTGGTCAACAGCCTGGAAGGCCTGGCCGGCTACCCGGCCACCGCTGGTGAGCCCCGGCTGCGCGAAGCCATGGCCGCCTGGGTCAAGCGCCGCTACGACCTCGACCTGAACCCCGCCACCCAGATCCTGCCGGTGAACGGTTCGCGCGAAGCCCTGTTTGCCTTTGCCCAGACCGTGATCGACCCGCGCTGGCCCACGCCGGCGGTGGTCTGCCCCAACCCGTTCTATCAAATCTACGAAGGCGCGGCCCTGCTGGCCGGCGCTGATCCCTACTTTGCCCCCAGTGACCCGGCACGCAACTTTGCGGTCGACTGGGACAGCGTGCCGGCCGACACCTGGGCCCGCACCCAGCTGCTGTTCGTGTGTTCTCCCGGCAACCCCACCGGCGCGGTGATGCCCCTGAGCGAGTGGCAAAAGCTGTTCGAACTCAGCGACCGCCATGGCTTCATCATCGCGTCGGATGAGTGCTACAGCGAGATCTACTTCCGCGATGAGCCCCCGCTGGGCGGCCTCGAAGCCGCCAAGAAGCTCGGCCGCGACGATTTCCGCAACCTGGTGGCCTTCACCAGCCTGTCCAAGCGCAGCAATGTGCCCGGCCTGCGCAGCGGCTTCGTGGCGGGCGATGCGGCCATCCTCAAGCAGTTCCTGCTCTATCGCACCTACCATGGCAGCGCCATGAGCCCGGTGGTGCAGGCCGCCAGCATCGCCGCCTGGAACGACGAGACCCATGTGGTCGAGAACCGGGTGCTGTACCGCAAGAAGTTCGCCCAGGTCACCCCCATTCTGGCGGGCGTGCTCGATGTGGCTTTGCCCGACGCCAGTTTCTACCTCTGGGCCCGCGTGCCCGAAGCCCTGGGCCTGAGCGACACCAGCTTCGCGCGCGAGTTGCTGGCTCAATACAACGTGACGGTGCTGCCCGGCAGCTACCTGGCGCGCGAGGTGGGTGGGGTCAATCCCGGCGCCCAGCGCATCCGCATGGCGCTGGTGGCCGATGCGGCAGAATGTGTCGAAGCAGCGCTTCGCATCGTCAACTTCGTCCAGTCGCGCAGCCGCTGAACCCGGTGTGCGCGGGCCGCTGCCCACCCTGCACTTTGAAAGCCAGTCCATGAGCGCCAACATGAGCATGATGGAACGCATCCTGCGGTTGATGGGGGAAAAGGGTGCGTCCGACGTCTATCTGTCGGCCAACGCCCCCGCCCTGATCCGCATCAACGGCACCTGCGTTCCCATCAACAACCAGTTGCTGCCCTTTGATGCCCCACGCAGCCTGCTGGCCGAGATCCTCCCGGCCAGCAACATGGAAGAGCTGCAGGAGACCGGTGAACTCAACGTGGGCTATGCCCTCAAGGGCATCGGGCGCTTCCGCATCAGTGCCATGCGCCAGCGCGGCAGCGTGGCCGCCGTGATCCGCTACATCAGCCACGAGATCCCCAAGCTGGCCGAATTGAACCTGCCCGACATCCTGACCGAGCTGATCATGGAGAAGCGCGGGCTGCTGCTGGTGGTGGGTGCGACCGGCTCGGGCAAGAGCACCACACTGGCCTCGATGCTGGACAACCGCAACGAGCACAGCACCGGCCACATCCTGACCATCGAAGAGCCGATCGAGTTCCTGTTCAAGAACAAGAAGTCGATCATCAACCAGCGCGAGGTGGGCACCGACACCCAGTCGCTGCAGGTGGCGCTCAAGAACGCGCTGCGCCAGGCCCCCGACGTGATCCTGATCGGCGAGATCCGCGACCGCGAAACCATGTCGGCGGCGCTGGCCTACTCGCAATCGGGCCACCTGGTGCTGGCCACCATGCACGCCAACAACAGCTACCAGGCGCTGAACCGCATCCTGAGCTTCTACCCCGTCGAGGTGCGCCAGACCCTGCTGGTCGACCTCAGCTCGGCGCTCAAGGCCATCATGTCCCAGCGCCTGCTGCGCAGCAACCAGGGCGGCCGCATCCCGGCCTGCGAAGTGCTGCGCAACACCAAGCTGATCGCCGACCTGATCGAAAAAGGCGACTTCAACGGTATTCAGGAGGCCATGGAGAAATCCATGGCCGAAGGCTCGCAGACCTTCGAGGAAGACATTGCCCGCCTGATCCACGCGGGCCTGGTCGACCGCAAGGAGGGCATGGCCCATGCCGATTCGCCCACCAACCTGATGTGGCGCCTGCAAAATGACTTCGACCAGTCCGGCAAGGCCGCGGCCGAGGCCGCCAAGTCCCGGGCCGAGCCCGAGGACGAACCCTCATTCACAGAAATCGTCCTCGACGTGAAGCACTGATGTCCCGTACCCTGCACCTCACCGAACAATTGATCTCGCGCCCCTCCGTCACCCCCGACGATGCAGGCTGCCAGACCCTGCTGCGTGAACGCCTGGAACCCCTGGGCTTTGTCTGCGAAACCCTGGTCAGCGGCCCTGAGAACTTCCGCGTCACCAACCTGTGGGCCAAGCGCCCCGGTGCGACGCCCGACGCCCCCACCCTGGTCTTTGCCGGCCACACCGATGTGGTACCCACCGGCCCGCTGGAGCAGTGGAAGAGCGACCCCTTCACCCCCACCCACCGCGACGGACGCCTGTACGGCCGTGGGGCCAGCGACATGAAGACCTCGATCGCGGCCTTTGTGGTGGCCACCGAAGAGTTTCTGTCGGCGCAGCCCCAGCCGAACCTGGCCTTGGCGTTGCTGATCACCAGTGACGAGGAAGGCCCCTCGGTGGATGGCACCGTGGTGGTCTGCCGCACCCTCAAGGAACGCGGCGAAAAGCTCGACTTCTGCATCGTGGGCGAACCCACCTCGGTGCAGCGCACCGGCGACATGATCAAGAACGGCCGCCGCGGCACCATGAGCGGCAAGCTCATCGTGAAGGGCGTGCAAGGCCACATCGCCTACCCGCAACTGGCACGCAACCCCATCCACCAGGCCTTGCCCGCCCTGGCCGAGCTGGCCGCCATCGAATGGGACCGGGGCAATGCCTACTTTCCGCCCACCAGCTGGCAGATCAGCAACATCCATGGCGGCACCGGCGCCACCAATGTGATCCCCGGGCAGGTGGTGATCGACTTCAACTTCCGCTTCTCCTCCGAATCCACCGCCGAGGCGCTGCAGCAGCGCCTGATCAGCGTGCTGGAACGCCATGAGCTGGAGTACGAACTGCAATGGACGCTCGGCGGCCACCCCTTCCTGACCACCCCGGGCAGCCTGGTCACCGCCATCCAGGGCGCCATCCGTGACGAGGTGGGCATCGAAACCGAGCTTTCCACCACCGGCGGCACCAGCGACGGGCGTTTCATTGCCCAGATCTGCCCGCAGGTGATCGAGTTTGGCCCACCCAACGCCACCATCCACAAAATCGACGAGCACATCGCCGTGGCCGACATCGAACCCGTGAAAAACATCTACCGCCGCACGCTCGAGAACCTGAACGCCAGCCTGGTGAACGGGGTCGCAGCGTGAGCGTCGCCAACCCGCCCCCGACCCAGGACACCGTGCTGGGCCTGATCGAGCAAGCCCAACAGCAGTTGGAAACCGCTGGCGTGGCCTTTGGCCACGGCACCACCAATGCCTTTGATGAAGCCGCCTGGCTGGTGCTGTGGCAGCTGGGCCTGCCCCTGGACAGCCCCCTGGGCGGCGAGCCCGAGGGCGAACCCTCGGTGGCCGATCAGCTCGTCTCGCCTGAAGACGCGGCCCGCGTGCAGGCCCTGATCGAGCGCCGCATCAGCAGCCGCCAACCCGCCGCCTACCTGACCCGCGAGGCCTGGCTGCAAGGCGTGCCCTTTTATGTGGACGAGCGCGCCATCGTGCCGCGCAGCTTCATTGCCGAGCTGATCGCCGACGGCAGCATCGACCCGTGGCTGGACGCCAACACCCACCGCGTGCTCGACCTGTGCACCGGCAACGGCAGCCTGGCCGTGCTGGCCGCCATGGCCTGGCCCGAGATCGTGGTGGAAGGGGCCGACCTGTCGGCCGATGCGCTGGCCGTGGCCCGCATCAACGTGGACCGTCATGGTCTGCAGGACCGCATCACGCTCAAGACCAGCGACGGCCTGAGCGCCCTGCCCGGCCCCTATGACCTGATCCTGTGCAACCCGCCCTACGTCAACGCCCAGAGCATGTCCGAATTGCCCGCCGAGTACCTGGCCGAGCCCGAGATGGCCCTGGCCGGCGGCAGCGACGGCATGGATTTCATCCGGCAGTTGCTGCGCGATGCCCCGGATCGGCTCAGCGAACAAGGCGTGCTGGTGCTGGAGATCGGCAACGAGCGCCCCTACTTCGAAGCCGCTTTTCCGGACCTGCCCGTGTTCTGGCTCGAAACCAGCGCTGGCGATGACCAGGTGTTGCTGGTCACCCGCGAAGCCTTGAGCCCGGCGGACTGATCCTGGCCAGGGCCCGCCCGGGCCTGGGCGGGCTCAGGGCAAAGCCGTAGGCGGTTGTCACACGGATGTGTCAAACTTTGTCACATCTGACAACATCCAGAAACGAGCAGCCCGCCCCCCACACGCTCGCAACCCATCGTGCCCCCGAGGCCGAGGCTGCTGCGCCCGAGCATGGGCAAGGGGCCGGTGCCCGGGTCAGCGAGCCATCGGGTTGCACGCGACAGGGTGCTGCCTGCCCGGCTCAAGCCCTACAAAGGACCGGCCATGTTCCACAGCATCCGCCAGAAGCTGATCGCCACCAGCGTGCTCATCGTGAGCGTCGCCATCGTGCTGGTCAGTGCCGTCAGCTATTACTTTGCCCGTGGGTTCATCCTGGATGACCTGAACGAGCAGCTGATGCGGATCAGCCAATCCGAGGCGCGGCAACTGGGCCAGTGGGCGCTGGCACAAAAGCAGATCGTCGAGGCCCTGGCACCCGCCGTGGACAGTGCCGACCCCAACCCGGCCCTGCAGCAGGCCCTGGTGTCGGGCAGGCAAGACCTGGCCTACATCGGCAGCGCCGACAAGAAGATGGTGTCGGTGCCCAGCCGCAACCGCCCGGCCGACTACGACCCCACGTCCCGCGCCTGGTACAAGCTCGCCGATCAGAGTGGCAAGGCCATCCTCACGCCGCCCTACATCGCGGCCTCCAGCCAGAAACTGGTCGTGACCTTTGCCTTCCCGGTCAAGACCGGCGGCCAGACCCGGTCCGTGACCGGGGCCGACGTCACCGTCGAAGACGTGGTCAAGGGCCTGGGCCAGATCCACCCCACCCCGAGCGGTTTTGCCTTTCTGCTCGACAAGGAGGGCCGCATCCTGGCCCACCCCGACAAGCAGTTGATCCTCAAGCCCGTGGGCGAGCTGTCCAAGGACATCACCCCCGATCTGCTGGGCCAGGCCAGCCAGGGCGAGCACGAGCCCGAGGTGGCCGGCATCGGTGGCGAGGCCTACCTGCTCAAGGCGGCCCCGGTGCCCGAAACCGACTGGGTGCTGGTCACCGCTGCCCAGCGCCGCGAAGCCCTGAGCCGGCTCGACCGCCTGTTGCTCAGCGTGGCGGGCGCCCTGGTGGTGGTCGGTGTGCTGGCCGGGCTGCTGGCCATGGGCACCGTGCACGCCCTGCTGGGCGGCCTGACCCGCGTGCGCAACGCCATGCGCCAGATCGGCTCGGGCACGGGCGACCTGACGCAGCGCCTGCCCATCAAGGGGCGCGACGAGATCGACGAGATCGCCACCGCTTTCAATGACTTCGTGGGCAAGATCGAGGCGGTGATGCGCGACGTCAGCCACACCAGCGAATCCATTGCCACCGCCTCCAGCGAGATTGCCCTGGGCTCGCAGGACCTGAGCAGCCGCACCGAACAGACCGCCAGCAACCTCGAAGAAGCCTCGGCCTCGATGGAACAGCTGACACAACTGGTCAACCACAGCGCCCAGAGCGCGGCCCATGGCAGGGAGTTGGCGACCCGCTCGGTCGACATGGCCGACCGGGGCGGCCTGGTGATGGGCCAGGTGGTGGAGACCATGAGCGACATCTCGAACAGCTCACGCCGCATCTCCGACATCACCTCGGTGATCGACGGCATTGCCTTCCAGACCAACATCCTGGCCCTGAACGCGGCTGTCGAGGCCGCACGGGCCGGCGAGCAAGGGCGCGGCTTTGCCGTGGTGGCCTCCGAGGTGCGCTCGCTGGCCAGCCGCTCGGCCGAGGCCGCCAAAGAGATCAAGACCCTGATCGGGGCCAGTGTGGAGCGGGTGGAAGACGGCGGCCGCCTGGTCGGCGAGGCCGGGCAGGCCATGACCGAGATCGTGCAGAGCGTGAAGCAGGTCACTACCATCGTGCAGGAGATCAGCACCGGCACCACCGACCAGAGCCGCGGCATCGGCGAGATCAATGCCGCCGTCTCCCACCTCGACCAGATGACCCAGCAGAACGCGGCCCTGGTCGAACAGTCGGCCGCCGCGGCCGAAAGCCTCAAGGAGCAGGCCGCCCACCTGGCCGCCGTGGTGGCCACCTTCAAGATCGGCCGCTGACGCCCTCGGCGGCAGGGTGTGGGCCGGGCATGCGAAAATCGCAGGCTTTGCCTCCCAACACCGGCACCGGCCGGGCCTTGCCATGATCACGCTCAAGAACATCGTCTTGCGACGCAGCGCCAAAGTGCTGCTCGACAAGGTTTCCGTCACCCTCAACCCGGGGGAGAAGGTAGGCCTGGTCGGTCGCAACGGGGCCGGCAAGTCCACCCTGTTTGCCTTGCTGAACGGCAGCCTGCATGAAGACGGCGGCGATTTCTACATCCCTGCCCAGTGGCGCATGGCCCAGGTGGCCCAGAACATGCCCGAGACCGACGAGAGCGCGACCGAATTCGTGCTCGACGGCGACACCCGGCTGGCCGAGCTGCGCGCCCAGTTGCGGGCCCTGGAAGCGTCGGATGCCTCCTACGACGACCACGACCACGGCATGGCCATGGCCCAGCTCTACACCGACCTGGCCGACGCCGGTGACCACGATGCCGTGCCGCGCGCCCAGTCGCTGATCCTGGGCCTGGGTTTCCAGAGCCATGAGCTGGACCGCCCGGTGAACAGCTTCTCGGGTGGCTGGCGCATGCGGCTGCAGCTGGCCCGGGCGTTGATGTGCCCGTCCGACCTGCTGCTGCTCGACGAACCCACCAACCACTTGGACTTGGACGCCCTGGTCTGGCTGGAAGCCTGGCTCAAGCGCTACTCGGGCACCATGATCGTGATCAGCCACGACCGCGAGTTTCTGGATGCCGTGACCAACGTCACCCTGCACATCGACAACGCCCAGCTGGTGCGCTATGGCGGCAACTACAGCGCCTTCGAAACCCTGCAGGCGCAGCAAATGGAGCTGCAGGCCGCAGCCTTCTCCAAGCAGCAGGACAAGATTGCCCACCTGCAGAAGTTCATCGACCGCTTCAAGGCCAAGGCCAGCAAGGCCAAGCAGGCCCAAAGCCGGGTCAAGGCCCTGGAGCGCATGGAGAAGATTGCGCCCATCCTGGCCAATGCCGAGTTCACCTTCGAGTTCAAGGAACCGACCAACCTGCCCAACCCCATGCTGGCCATCAGCGATGCGGCCTTCGGCTACCAGACCGACGAGGGCGACAAGTACATCCTCAGTGGCGTCAACCGCTCGGTGCTGGCGGGCCAGCGCATCGGCATCCTGGGCGCCAACGGCCAGGGCAAGTCGACCCTGGTCAAGACCATCGCCCGTGAGATGAAGCCGCTGGGCGGCACCGTGACCGAAGGCAAGGGCCTGTCGATCGGCTACTTTGCCCAGCAGGAACTGGACGTGCTGCGCAGCGGCGAGAACCCGCTGGAGCACATGATCCGCCTGGCCAAGGAACTGGGCCCGAACGCCCGCGAATCCTCACGCGAGCAAGACCTGCGCAACTACCTGGGCACCTTCAACTTCAGCGGCGACATGGTCAAGCAGGCTGTGGGCACCATGAGCGGCGGCGAAAAAGCCCGTCTGGTGCTGGCCATGATCGTGTGGCAGCGCCCCAACCTGCTGCTGCTGGACGAACCCACCAACCACCTGGATCTGGCCACCCGCGAGGCCCTGTCGGTGGCCCTCAACGAGTTTGAAGGCACTGTGATGCTGGTCAGCCACGACCGGGCCCTGCTGCGCTCGGTGTGCGACGAGTTCTGGCTGGTGGGCCGGGGCGTGGTCGGCCCCTTCGATGGCGATCTGGACGACTACCAGCGCTACCTGCTCGACGAATCCAAGCGCCTGCGCGAAGTGGCCAAGGAAACGCAGCGCACGCTCGAAGCCGAAGCCCAGGCCAGCCAGGCCGCAGCAGCCGAGGCCGCCAGGGCGGCTGCCGCCGCCGCCACCCAAGCCGCCGCCCCGGCCATCGCCTCACGCGATCAGCGCAAGCTCGACGCCCAGGCCCGCCAGGCCCTGGCCGAAAAGACCCGCCCGCTCAAGAAAGAGCTGGAGCAGGTGGACCAACGCATGGCCCAGCTCGGCAAAGACAAGACCGCCCTGGAAGAACGCCTGAGCACCCCCCTGCCCCCGGCCGAGATCGCCGAAAGCGGCAAGAAGCTGAAAGCCATCAGCGATGAGCTGGAACGCCTTGAAGAGCGCTGGCTCGAACTGAACGAACAAATCGAAACCCTGACGCAGGCGGCCTGAGGTGGGTCAGGCTTTGGTGGTCGCACAATGGCATCATTGACCCGCCTGGAGCCCCCATGCCCGACAAAACCCTGGCCCTGACCCATGGCCAAGCCGACCTGCAGCGCGCCGTTCTGAACAGCCGGCGCCTGCTGAACAAGCGCGCGCTGTGGGCAGCAGCGGCCGCCGCCCTGCCCGTGCCGGGTCTGGATTTCGCGGTGGATGCGGCCTTGCTGTCGCGCCTGATCCCCCAGATCAGCCATGAATTCGGTCTGTCGGGTGTGCAATTGGACCGCCTGTCACCTGATCGGCGCGAACAGGTGCAGAAGGCGGTTGCGGTAGTGGGCTCGTTGCTGATCGGGCGCTTTCTCAGTGCCGAGCTGATGCTGACGCTGGCTGCCAAGGCTGGCCTGCGCCTGAGCGCAGGCCAGGCGGCCCGTTACGTGCCCATTGCCGGCCAGGCCCTGTCAGCCGCCATGGGCTACGCGGCCGTGCGGGCCCTGGGTGAGCAGCACATCCGCGAATGTGTGCTGGTGCGTCAGGCGCTGCCGCCCGCACCCGAATGAGGCCGAATGCGGCTGAATGAGGCGCTGACACGGCCAGCGCCGATGGATCAGGGGCGGTACAAGGCGCAGAGCTTGTGCCCGTCCGGGTCCCGCACATAAGCCAGGTACATCGAACCCAACTTGCCTTCGCGCAGACCCGGTGGGTCTTCGATGGAGATGCCGCCATGGGCCACGGCGGTGTCATGGAACTGCTTGAGTTGCTCGGGCGAACTGCACTTGAAGCCCAGGGTGAAGCCATTGGCCGCCGTGGCAGGCTGGCCGTCGATGGGCTCACTGAGACCGAAGGTGCTGCCGTCGTGCCGGTAGAACAGGCGGGTCTGGCCGGTGGCGTTCACATTGCGCATCGGCTCGCCGGCGCCCAGCACACCGAGCACCGCATCGTAGAAGCGCTTGGAGCGTTCGATGTCGTTGGTGCCGAGCATCACGTGGTTCAACATGGGGGTTTCCTTTTTGGTTTTCATGGGGGGTGAGGGATGCTAGCGCAGGAACGCAGCCTGCCCGGGACCGCCTGAGTCACCTCTGCGGCAGGCGGCTGCAAGCCAGACACCGACCGGTATTCAGGCCAGCGCCCCTCAGTCCAACGCCGCGTGCACCAGCGTGCGGGTGTAGTCGCTTTGCGGCTGCTCCAGCACCCGGGCCACCGGGCCGGATTCGACCACCTGGCCGTCCTTCATCACCAGCACCTCGTGCGCCATGGCGCGGATCACGGCGATGTCGTGGGTGATCAGCAGGTAGCTCAGGCCGCGCTCGCGCTGCAGCTGCTGCAGCAGCTGCAGCACCTGTTTCTGGATGCTCACATCGAGCGCGCTGGTCGGCTCGTCCAGCACCAGCAGGCGCGGGCCCACGATCAGGGCCCGGGCGATGGCCAGGCGTTGCCGCTGGCCACCCGAGAATTCATGCGGGTAGCGGGCCAGCAGGCCGGGGAACTGCGCCTCGCCCAGGCCCACATCGGCCAGGGCCTGGGCCACACGGGCGCGGCGTTGGGCCACGCTCAAGCCGGGCTCGTGCACCAGCAGGCCCTCGCCCACGATCTCCTCCACCGTGAGCCGGGGCGACAACGATGAAAACGGGTCTTGAAACACCACCTGCACCTGCCGCCGCAAGGCCCGGTGGGCCGGCGTGTTGCGCGTGCCAAGGCCTTGCCAGCCCTGCTCACCCGCAGCGCCAAAGCGCAGCGTGCCCTGGCTGGGCAACAGGCCCAACACCGCCTGAGCCAGGGTGGATTTGCCCGAGCCCGATTCGCCCACCACACCCAGCGTGCGCCCCTGGGGCAGGCTGAAGCTGGCCCCCTGCACGGCCACGAACTCGCCCCGCCCCCACCAGCCGCGCCAGCCCGACAGAGCCACCGGGTAGACCACGCGCAGGGCCTCGGCCTGCAGCTCTGTGGGGGGCGCTGGCTCAGCGGGGTCGGCCTCGATCACGTCGCGCCGGGGCAGGCTGTCGAGCAGCTTGCGGGTGTAGGCATGCTGGGGCTTGGCAAACACCTCATGGACGGCGCCCTGTTCCACCAGCACGCCGTTTTCCATCACCGCCACGCGGTCGGCAAAGCGGCGCACCATCTGCAGGTCGTGGGTGATCAGCAGCACGGCCATGCCGGTGCGCCGTTGCAAGTCGGACAGCAGATCCAGGATCTGGGCCCGAAGCGTCACATCCAGCGCGGTGGTGGGCTCGTCGGCCAGCAGCAGGCGCGGCTCGGTGGCCAGGGCCATGGCGATCATGGCGCGCTGGCGTTGGCCGCCCGACAACTGGTGCGGGTAGCTGCGGGCACGCCGCTCGGGCTCGGGGATGCCAGTGTCGGCCAGGGCCTTCACGGCCAGCGGCCAGGCCTGCTGGCGGTTCAGCCCCTTCTTGAGTTGCAACACCTCCACGATCTGCTCGCCCACCGTGAACAGCGGGTTGAGCGCGGTCATGGGCTCCTGGAAGATCATGGCGATGTCGTCACCCCGCAGGCCTTGCAGCTCACGCTCGGGCAGGCTCAGCAGGTCGCGCATCGGGGCGCCGGTGGCGGTGTCGCGCAGCAGCACACAGCCCTGGCAGCGGGCATGTGCGGCCAGCCGCAGCAGGCTCAGCGCAGTGACCGACTTGCCCGAGCCGGACTCGCCCACCAGGGCCAGTTTTTCGCCCGCAGCCAGGTTGAAGCTGATGCCGTGCACAACCTCCTTGCCGTCAAAGGCAATGCGCAGGTCCTGCACCTGCAACAGCGGTGCGTCGGTGGTCGGGGTGTTCATGCCTGGGCCTCCGACTGGCGCGGGTCGAGGGCATCGCGCAGCGCGTCACCCATGAAGGTGAGCAGCAGCAAGGTGATCACCAGCACGCCGAAGGTCGACAGCGAGATCCACCAGGCGTCGATGTTGCTTTTGCCCTGGCTCAGCAGCTCCCCCAGCGAAGGCGTGCCGGGCGGCACCCCCAGGCCCAGAAAATCGAGCGAGGTGAGCGCCAGGATGGCCGCGCTCATGCGGAAGGGCAGAAAGGTGACCACCGGGGTCAGGCTGTTGGGCAGGATGTGGCGCCAGATGATCTGGGTGTTCGACACCCCCAGGGCGCGGGCAGCCTTCACGTAATCGAGCTGGCGGTTGCGCAGGAATTCGGCCCGCACGTAGTCGGACAGGCCCATCCACCCGAACAGGCTGAGCAGCACCAGCAGCAGGGCCACGCTGGGCGCGAACACCGCGCTGAAGATGATCAGCAGGTACAGCTCGGGCATGGAGCCCCAGATCTCGATGAAGCGCTGGAAAGCCAGGTCGGTGCGCCCGCCAAAATAGCCCTGCACCGCCCCCGTGAGCACCCCCAGCAGCACGCCCGACACCGTGAGCGCCAGCGCAAACAGCACGCTGACGCGAAAGCCGTAGATCAGCTGGGCCAGCAGGTCACGCCCCCGGTCGTCAGTGCCCAGCCAGTTGTCGCGGCTGGGGCCGGAGGGGTTGGGCTCTTTGGCGAAGTAGTTCAGGGTTTTGGGGCCATAGGGGTTGGGGGCCAACACCGCCCAGTTGCCGGGCTGGGCCAATTGCTGCCGGATGAAGGGGTCCAGGTAATCGGTGGGGGTTTCGAAATCGCCGCCAAACACTGTCTCGGGGTAGTCGTTCCACATCGGGAAGTAGGTCTGGCCGGCATAGCGCACCAGCAGCGGGCGGTCGTTGGAGATCAACTCGGCGCCCAGGCTCATCAGCACCAGGGCCGCAAACAGCAGCAGGCTCCAGTAGCCCAGGCGGTTGCGCTTGAAGCGCAGCCAGGCACGGCGCGAGGGGCTGAGGCTGGCGGGCACCTGGGCCACGGCACTCGACAGGGAAATGGGTGCTTCAGTCGAATTTGACACGGGGGTCCACCCAGACATAGGACAGGTCGGAGATCAGCTTGGTCACCAGGCCGATCAGCGTGAACAGGTACAGCGTGCCCAGCACCACCGGGTAGTCGCGGCGGATCACGCTCTCGTAGCTCAGCAGGCCCAGGCCATCGAGCGAGAACAGGGTCTCGATCAGCAGCGAGCCTGTGAAGAAGGCGCCCACAAAGGCCGCCGGAAAGCCGGTGATGATGGGGATCAGCGCGTTCCGGAACACATGCTTCCACAGCACCTGGCGCTCGCTCAGGCCCTTGGCGCGGGCCGTCACCACGTACTGCTTGCGGATCTCTTCGAGAAAGGCGTTCTTGGTCAGCATGGCGGTCACGGCAAAACTGCCCAGCACCATGGCCGTCACCGGCAGCGCGATGTGCCACAGGTAGTCGGTGATGCGCGCCGGCCAGGCCAGATCGGCCCAGTTGCTGGAGGTCAGCCCACGCAGCGGGAACCATTGCAACTGCCCCCCAAAGATCACCAGCAGCGCCACCCCCAGCACAAAGCCCGGAATCGCATAGCCCACCAGGATCAGCAAGGTGGTCACCAGGTCGAAGCGCGAACCGGCGCGCACCGCCTTGGCCACGCCCAGGGGCACGGCCACGCCGTAGCTGATGAAGAAGGTCCACAGGCCCAGGCTGGCCGACACGGGCAGCTTGTCGAGGATCAGCTGCCACACATCCTTGTTCTGGAAAAAGCTCTTGCCCAGGTCGAAGCGGGCAAACTGGCCCAGCATCTGCACAAAACGCTCGGCCGGCGGCTTGTCAAAGCCGTACAAGGCCTTGATCTGCTCCAGCCGCTTCGGGTCCACGCCCTGGCTGCCACGGTAACTGCCGCCGCCCTCGGCACCGCGCTGGGCGCCGGCCTTGGCCTCGGCCAGGTACTGCTCCACCGGGCCACCGGGCACGAACTGGATCACGGCGAAGGTCAGCAGCAGCACACCGAACAAGGTGGGTACCATCAGCAGCAGGCGTTTGACGATGTAGGCAAGCATGGGTGGGCTGTTAGGTGAGCTTGTGGGTGACAGGTTCAGGGCTTCTGGCCCGACGTTGGGCGGGCCCACCAGGTGTCGATCACCCACTCCTCGCCTGGGGCGTAGGGCGGCATGGTGGCTGGGCCCTGCAGGCGCCAGGCATCAAACACCAGCCGGTGGGTGACGGCGGTGTACTGCGGAATCAGGTAGTGGCCGTGCATGATCACGCGGTCCAGGGCACGGCAGGCCGAATGCAGCTCGGCCTCGCTCTTGGCGGCCGTCATGCGGGCGATCAGGGCATCGACCGCCGGGCTCTTGACGCCAGCCATGTTGCCCGAATCCTCTGTGTCGGCGGCCTTGCTGCCGAACAGGTCGGCGTACTCCTGCCCAGGGGTGTGGGTGCCGGGCACGGCCAGCGTGATCAGGTCGAAATCGAACTTCTGGATGCGCTGCAGGTACAGCGCAAAGTCGACCGAGCGGAAGTTGAGCTTGACGCCCAGCTTCTCCAGATTGCGACCCCAGGAGGCAAAAGTGGCCATCTTGCCTTCGCTGCTGTCCAGGTACTCGAGCACCAGGGGCTCGCCCTGGGCGTTGCGCAGCGCGCCGTCACGGTAGTGCCAGCCGGCCTCGGCCAGCAAGGCCTGGGCGCGGCGCAGGTTGCCGCGCAGCGACTGGTCACCATCGGTGCGCGGCGGCTGCACCATGGGGCCGAACACGGTGGCCGGCAGCTGCGCACGCCAGGGCTCCAGCAGGGCCTGCTCGTCGGGGCCGGGGCTGCCGGTGGCGGCGCAGGCCGTGTTGCCGAACAGACCGGTCACCCGCTGGTAGCTCCCATAGAACAACTGGCGGTTCATCCATTCGAAATCGAGTGCCAGCCCCAAGGCCTGCCGCACCCGGATGTCGTCCAGCGGCTTGCGCCGGGTGTTCAGGAAAAAGCTCTGGAAACCCGAGGGCAGCTGGTGCTTGAACTCGCGCTTGACCAGCTCGCCCGAATCGAAGCGCTTGCCGTTCACACGGCGCGCCCAGTCGCCGGCCGAGAAAAAGCGCATCAGGTCGAACTCGCCCGCCTTCAAGGCCTCCAGCCGGGCCGTGTTGTCCTTGTAGATCTTGACGGTGATGCGGTCGAAGTTGTCGCTGCCGCGTTTGACGTTGAGCTCACGGGCCCAGTATTGCGGGTCGCGCACATAGGTGATGTCTTTGCCGAAGCGCACGGGGCCGATGCGGTAGGGGCCGCTGCCGATCGGGATGTCGGTCACCACCTCGCTGAAGCGCTTGCCGGCGCCCCACTGGTGGCTGAACACCGGCAGGCCCCCCACGGTCAGGGGCAGCTCGCGGTTGGGCTTCTTGAAGCGGTAGCGCACGGTGCGCTCATCCAGCACGTCCAGGCCGGCCACGTCTTCAAGTGTGGTCTTGTAGGCGGGCGAGGTGTCCTGGCCCATCAGCATGTCGTAGCTGTATTTCACGTCGCGGGCCAGCACCGGGTCACCGTTGTGAAAGCGGGCCTCGGGGCGCAGCTGGAAGGTGGCGCTCAGCCCATCCGCCGCCACGCTCACATCACCGGCCAGCAGGCCATAGCCCGAGCCCACCTCGTCCATCGCGCCGGTGAGCAGGCTGTCGAACATCAGCGCGCTGAGGTAGGCCGGGGCCGAACCCTTGAGGGTGAAGGGGTTGTACTTGTCGAAGGTGGAGGCGCGGGTGTTGCTGGCCAGGCGCAGTTCGCCGCCTTTGGGCGCCTGCGGGTTGACGTAGTCGAAATGCGCAAAGCCTGCCGGGTACTTGGGCTGGCCCCACAGGGCGTAGGCCTGGCCGGCCCCGACCGGGGAAGCACTCAACGCCGAAGCGGCAAGCAGGAAGCAAAAGCTCAAAGCACGCATGAGACAATTCTGCCCTAGTCCGGGTGCTGCTTCAGGCAACCGGGCCTCTGCCGGCCTTGCTGCCGCCAGGGGCCTGCCCAACCGCCCCGGCCCATGAACCCCGCCCGGCAACGCTGCCCGGGCCCCGATCTGGAGAACAAAAATGGGATTTCTCACCGGCAAGAAACTGCTGATCACCGGCGTTCTGTCCAACCGCTCGATCGCCTATGGCATTGCCAAGGCCTGCCATGCCCAGGGGGCTGAGCTGGCGTTCAGCTATGTGGGCGAGCGCTTCAAGGACCGCATCACCGAGTTTGCGGCCGATTTCGGCTCGAAGCTGGTGTTTGACTGCGACGTGGCCGACGACGCCCAGATCGACAAGCTGTTTGCTGATCTGTCCACCCACTGGCCCAAGTTCGACGGTTTTGTGCACGCCATCGGCTTTGCCCCGCGTGAGGCGATTGCCGGCGACTTTCTCGACGGTCTGAGCCGCGAAGCCTTCCGCATCGCGCACGACATCAGCGCCTACAGCTTCCCGGCCATGGCCAAGGCCGCCCTGCCCTACCTGAACGACAAGTCGTCGGTGCTGACCCTGAGCTACCTGGGCGCCTTGCGCACGGTGCCCAACTACAACACCATGGGTCTGGCCAAGGCCAGCCTCGAAGCCTCTGTGCGCTACCTGGCCGAATCGCTGGGCAGCCAGAACCGTGGCCTGCGCGCCAACGGCATCTCGGCCGGCCCGATCAAGACCCTGGCCGCCAGCGGCATCAAGGGCTTCGGCAAGATCCTGTCGGTGGTGGCTGAAAACTCGCCGATCCGCCGCAACGTGACCATCGACGACGTGGGCAACGTGGCCGCTTTCCTGTTGAGCGACCTGGCCGCCGGCGTGAGCGCCGAGATCACCTATGTGGACGGTGGTTTCAGCCAGGTGGTCGGTGGCATCGCCGAGCCCGCCGTGGCCGGCTGAGCGCCAAAATTCAAGGCGGCCCCTGCGCCGCTCTGCCGCGCCCGGGCAGAAGCCCACCGCGCCCGAGCCCTGGCGGCAACGGCGCGGTGCCGATCGACATTGATCCCTTCGCACCGGACGCTGCCATGCCCTCTGCCTCTCCCGCCCCCCGCCCCCTGGGCACAGCCGCTGTTTCACGTCATCCTGCACGGCGCCAGACCCTGTTGGCACTCGCCGCGCTGGGCTCCATGGCCCCGCATGCCCGGGCTCTGAGCCCTCAGCCAACCCCTGGGCCCCTCATGAAGGCGGGCCGCTACCAGGCCGGCCAACCGGTGGACGGCTTTCTGGTCAGTGAAAAACTTGACGGTGTCCGGGCGCGCTGGGATGGGCAACAACTCTGGACCCGCAGCGGCCGCCGCATCGCTGCACCGACCGACTTCACCGCCGGCTGGCCCGCCCTGCCCCTGGATGGCGAGTTGTGGGCCGGCCGGGGCCAGTTTCTGCGCGCCGTGGCTGCGGTGCGCGAGGGGGCCGGCAGCGAAGCCTGGAGCGACCTGCGCCTGATGGTGTTCGACACCCCCGACCCAGTGCGGCCCTTCGGTGGCCCGGAGGGTCGTCTGGTCGTGTTGCAGTCGGCGCTGGCTGCGCCGCACGCCCCGGCGCTGACGGGGTTGCAGGCCCTGCCCCAGCACCCGGTGACATCGACCGCCGACCTGCAATCGTGGCTGGACGAGGTGGTGGCGGCCGGCGGCGAGGGGCTGATGCTGCACCGCGCCAGCAACCTGTACCGCTCGGGCCGTTCCAACGACCTGCTGAAGTACAAGCCCTTTCTGGATGCCGAAGCCCGTGTGGTGCAGATCCTGCCCGGCAAAGGCCAGTGGCAGGGCCTGGCCGGCGCCTTGCTGGTGCAGACCACCGATGGCCATCGCCTGCGCCTGGGCAGCGGCCTGTCGGAGGCCCAGCGCCGCCAGCCGCCGCCCGTGGGCAGTTGGGTCAGTTTTCGCTACCAGGGCCTGCACCCAGGCGGCATGCCGCGCTTTGCCAGCTTTGTGCGCGTGATCCCCGACATCGATCTCTGACACTGCAGAGGCAGACGATGCAAAAGGCCCCGCCTCCAGTCGGAGGGCGGGGCCTTCTCTTTTCAAGTACGGCAAGCCGGCCGTTCAGCCGGCCCGTCTCAGGCGTCTTGCTTGACGCAGTCGGCAAAGTAGCGCACGTGGCCGCTGGCGTCTTCTTCCTCGACCAGGCCGTGGATGTCGGTCTCGAAGCCCGGGCACTGGGCGTTGAACTCGCGCGAGAACTTGAGGTAGTCGACGATCTTCTTGTTGAACACTTCGCCCGGGATCAGCAGCGGGATGCCCGGCGGGTAAGGCGTGACCAGGCTGGTGGTGATGCGGCCTTCGAGGTGGTCGATCTCCACGCGTTCGGTCTTGCGCTGGGCGATGTAGGCAAACGCGTCCGAGGGCTTCATGGCCGGGGTCAGGTCGCTCAGGTACATCTCGGTGGTCAGGCGGGCGATGTCGTACTTGGCGTACAGCTCATGCACGTGCTGGCACAGATCGCGCAGGCCCATGCGCTCGTAGCGGCGGTTCTTCTGGCAGAACTCGGGCAGGATGCGCCACATCGGCTGGTTCTTCTCGTAGTCGTCCTTGAACTGCTGCAGCGCGGTCAGCAGCGAGTTCCAGCGGCCCTTGGTGATGCCGATGGTGAACATGATGAAGAAGCTGTACAGGCCGGTCTTCTCGACGATCACGCCGTGCTCGGCCAGGAACTTGGTCACGATGCTGGCCGGGATGCCGGTCTTGGCGAACTTGCCGTTCAGGTCCAGGCCGGGCGTGACGATGGTCGACTTGATGGGGTCGAGCATGTTGAAGCCGTCGGCCAGCTTGCCGAAGCCATGCCACTTGGTGGACTTGGCGTCCGCCTTGATGATCCAGTCGGTGGCGCGGCCGATGCCGTCGTCGACCAGCTTGTCGGGGCCCCAGACCTTGAACCACCAGTCCTTGCCGTACTCGTCGTCCACCTTGCGCATGGCGCGGCGGAAGTCGAGCGCTTCGGCAATGCTTTCTTCCACCAGCGCGGTGCCGCCGGGCGGCTCCATCATGGCGGCGGCGACGTCGCAGCTGGCGATGATGCTGTACTGAGGGCTGGTGCTGGTGTGCATCAGGTAGGCCTCATTGAACAGGTGGCGATCCAGCTTGGTGTTCTGCGAATCCTGCACCAGCACGTGGCTGGCCTGGCTGATGCCGGCCAGCAGCTTGTGGATGGACTGGGTGGCATAGACCACGCTTTCCTTCGGGCGCGCGCGCTTCTTGCCCATGGCGTGGTAGGGGCCATAGAAGGGGTGGAAGGCCGCGTGTGGCAGCCAGGCCTCGTCAAAGTGCAGGTTCTCAACATAGCCGTCGAGCATGCCCTTGATGGTCTCGGTGTTGTACAGCACGCCGTCGTAGGTCGACTGGGTGATGGTCAGGATGCGCGGCTTGACCTTCTTGGCGTCCACGCCCTTGAGCAAGGGGTTGGCCTTGATCTTGGCCTGGATGGACTCTTTGGTGAACTCGCTTTGCGGGATCGGGCCGATGATGCCGAAGTGGTTGCGCGTCGGCTTCAGGAACACGGGGATGGCCCCGGTCATGATGATCGAGTGCAGGATGGATTTGTGGCAGTTGCGGTCCACCACCACCACGTCGCCGGGCGCCACGGTGTGGTGCCACACCATCTTGTTGCTGGTGCTGGTGCCGTTGGTGACAAAAAAGCAGTGGTCGGCATTGAAAATGCGGGCCGCATTGCGCTCGCTCTCGCCGATGGCGCCGTTGTGGTCCAGCAACTGGCCCAGTTCTTCCACCGCATTGCACACGTCGGCGCGCAGCATGTTCTCGCCAAAGAACTGGTGGAACATCTGGCCCACCGGGCTCTTCAGGAAGGCCACGCCCCCCGAGTGCCCCGGGCAGTGCCAGGAGTAAGAGCCGTCTTCGGCGTAGTCGAGCAAGGCCTTGAAGAACGGGGGCTGCACGCCCTCCAGGTAGCTCTTGGCCTCGCGGATGATGTGGCGCGCCACGAATTCGGGGGTGTCCTCGAACATGTGGATGAAGCCATGCAGCTCGCGCAGGATGTCGTTGGGCAGGTGGCGCGAGGTCTTGGTTTCGCCATAGATGTAGATCGGCACATCCAGGTTCTTGCGGCGCACCTCGTCGATGAAGCTGCGCAGATTGACCACGGCAGGGTCCAGATCAGGGCCCGGCGTGAACTCTTCGTCGTCGATCGACAGGATGAAGGCGCTGGCCCGGCTCTGCTGCTGGGCGAACTGGCTCAGATCGCCGTAGCTGGTCACCCCCAGCACCTCGAATCCCTCGGTCTCGATCGCCTGCGCCAGGGCACGGATGCCCAGGCCCGAGGTGTTTTCAGAGCGGAAGTCCTCATCGATGATGACAATGGGGAAGCGAAATTTCATGCAGACCTCCGGGAGCGGGGATGGGGGCTAAAAAGGGTGTGGATCACGGAAACAGGCGCGAAGTGTAAGGAATATTGAGGTCGCCCTTTTGACACCCCCTGTTTTTCACCCAGAATGTGGTGCCAGCAAGACAACATCATGGCTGGCCTGGGAGAAGAAATCATGACCCCGATCACCCTGTGGTGGATTCTGGCCGGTGCCGCCGTCGTGGCGGAACTGTTGACTGGCACGCTCTACCTTTTGCTGCTGGCCGCCGGCCTGGCCACCGGGGCCCTGGCGGCTCTGTTGGGCGCCAGCACCACCAGCCAGCTGCTGCTGGCCTCGGCCGTGGCAGGCGCATTGATGCTCGCCTGGCACCTGTGGCGCCGCCAGCACCCCAAGGACCGCCCCGCCAGCCAGAACCCCGACGTGAACCTGGACCTGGGCCAGACCGTGCAGGTGGCGCACTGGCAGGCCGACGGCAGCGCCACCACGCATTACCGCGGCGCACAATGGGCCGTGCAGTTGCAGGCCGGCCAAAGCGCCCGCCCCGGGCCGCAGCGCATCGTCGAGGTGCTGGGCAGCTGCCTGATCGTCGCCCCCGTCTGAAGCGTCCACCCCACCGCACGCTTCGCCCCCTTCCACCACCCCAGGGAACCCCATGGAATTCGCCCTCGTCATCGCGGTCATCGTGGCCATCTTCATTGCCCGCTCCATCAAGATCGTGCCGCAGCAGCACGCCTGGGTGGTCGAACGCCTGGGGCGCTACCACAGCACCCTCACGCCCGGCCCCAAGCTGCTGATCCCTTTCGTGGACAACGTGGCCTACCGCCACAGCCTGAAAGAGATCCCGCTCGATGTGCCCAGCCAGATCTGCATCACCCGCGACAACACCCAACTGCAGGTGGACGGCATCCTGTACTTCCAGGTCACCGACCCGATGCGGGCCAGCTATGGCTCGTCCAACTACATCATGGCGGTCACGCAACTGGCCCAGACCTCGCTGCGCAGCGTGATCGGCAAGCTGGAGCTGGACAAGACCTTCGAGGAGCGCAACATCATCAACGCCCAGGTGGTGGCCGCCATCGATGAAGCCGCCCTGAACTGGGGCGTGAAGGTGCTGCGCTACGAGATCAAGGACCTGACCCCGCCCAAGGAGATCTTGCACGCCATGCAGGCGCAGATCACGGCCGAGCGCGAAAAGCGCGCCTTGATCGCCGCATCAGAAGGCCGTCGGCAAGAGCAGATCAACATCGCCACCGGCGAGCGCGAAGCCTTCATTGCACGCTCTGAGGGCGAAAAACAGGCCGCCATCAACAAGGCCCAGGGCGAGGCGGCTTCGATCACCGCCGTGGCCAACGCCACGGCCCAGGCCATCGAACGCATCGCCACAGCGATCCGCCAGCCCGGCGGCGAGCAGGCCGTGCAGCTGAAGGTGGCCGAGCGCGCCGTGGATGCCTACAGCCGCGTGGCCACCGACGCCACCACCACGCTGATCGTGCCCAGCCACATGGGCGAGCTGGCCAGCCTGATCGGCTCGGCCATGGCCCTGGTCAAGCAGAACAAGGGCTGATGGGCCCAAGCTGGGGATCGATACATGGGAATGGCTGCGTGCGGATGACCGTGGCGGGTTTTCCCCGCCGGCACTGAACAAAGCTGTGGACAAGCCGTGCCCTTTGGCTTGAAAGCACACGCAAGCCCTTGATTTGATTGAACTTGACTTGCATTGCCTGTTTTCAAGGCAGTGGTGTGACAGCCTCGCGTTGTGGAGGGCCTGCGGCCTTGAACGAAAGCCAGAACAGCACGACGGCCACCGCAGAGAAGGTCCAGTAATCGGTGGGGGCCCACCACCACCAGTGCTTTTGCCAGGGCACGTTCTGCGGATCGAAGCGGGCCAGGCCGAAATCGGGGTTGAGCACGAACCACAGAAAATCTTCCATCACCCAGAACTGCATGATGCAGGCCAGCGCGCGGGCCTGCAGGCGCCACGACCAGGTCTGCAGGAAGGCCAGCGGAAAATGGAACATCAGCACCATGAAGGAGAAGATCCAGGCGTGGTAGCCCGTCATGGCCCGCCCGCCCCAGAAGATGTCGAGCAGCCAGTGCTGTTCGATGCGCCAGGTGGGCAAGGCGGCTGCCCAGCCCGCGCCGCCTTCGATCTGGATCTCGACCTGGGCAAAGAAGAAGGCCAGCACGGCCACCCAGGCCACGGTGAGCAGGGGCCGTTCAACGGGTTGCCCCGGCAGGCTGGTCGAGGCCCTCATGCCAGCACCCTGGCCAGCACCCGCTGCGCGGCGTCGGGCCGGCCCAAGGCACGGCTGCGCCCGCGCATGGCAGCCAACAGCGCAGGCTCATCGAGCAGCCGCCGCACCCGGTACTCCAGCGTCACCCCGTCAAAGGCCTTGAGTGCCACCCCCTGCTCCAGCAGGTAGTCGGCATTGCGCTCCTCCTGGCCCGGGATGGGCGAGTTGACGATCATCGGCAGGCCCATGGCCATGCATTCGGAGGTGGTCAGACCACCGGGTTTGGTGATCACCAGGTCGGCACACGCCATCAAACGCTCCACGAAAGCCGTGAACCCTTGCGGAAACAGCCGCCCCGGGTGGTCCAGGGCCAGGCCCTGCAGGCTGGCCAGGGCCTGCTGGTTGCGGCCGGCCAGCACCAGCAGCTGAAAGCGATGCTCCAGGCGCATCAGGCGCTGGGCGATCGTCTCCAGGCTGCCCACCCCGGCCCCGCCGCCCATCAGCAGCAAGGTGGGCTGGGCCGGGTCCAGGCCGTACTCGGCCGCACAGACGGATCGGCTCAAGGCCTGCCCGAAGGCCGGCATGATGGGGATGCCCGTGACCTCGATGTTCTGCTCGGCAATGCCCTGGGCCCGCATGCGAAAAGCCACCTCGTCATTGGCGGCAAAGTAGCCCGCCATGCCTTCATGCACCCACAGCCGGTGCAGATCGAAGTCGGTCACCTGCACCCACACCGGGCACGAGAGCTCGCCCAGGTGGATCTGGCGGGCCAGCATCTCGGCCGGCAGAAAGTGGGTGCAGACAATGGCGTCGGGCTGCAGGGCCCGGATCTGGCGGCGCAAGGCCCGCGCGTTCATGCGCTCCAGGGCGCGGCGCAGGCGTTCCAGCGAGCTGTCGGCCTTGGCCTCATGCGTGTGGTTGTACAGGTAACCCCAGAGCGTGGGCGCCTTGTTGACCAGCTTGACGTAGAAATCGGTGTAGACCTTGCGAAAGCCGGCCGTCACAAAGTCCATCGCATCCAGGTGCACCACCTCGGCCACCTCGGGGTGCTGCAGGGCACAGGCCCGGATCGCCTCGGCGGCCCGCACGTGGCCCATGCCGGCCGACACACTCATGATCAACAGTTTCTTGGCAGGCATGGTGGGCCAGGGTTCAGGTGGGGGCGCATGGCAAGTGGACAAATCGGTCAATCCTCAAGCCTAGGGCCACCACATGACAGCAGCATTTCGCCCTGCATCTGCCCCTGGGGCAGAGCGGGCCTTTGGCCGGTTTCAGCCCGCCGCATACCCGAGCGCAGGCCCGGCCCCCTCCAGCCGGAACACCGCCACCAGCTCGGCCAGTTGCTCAGCCTGGCGCTTGAGGGCTTCGGTCGCCGCCGCCGCCTGTTCGACCAGGGCGGCGTTCTGCTGCGTCACCGAATCCATCTGGGCAATCGCCTGGTTGATCTGCTCGATGCCCAGGGTCTGCTCCTGGCTGGCGGCGGCGATGTGGGCCACGATGTCGGCCACCTGGCGCACCCCGGACTCCACCTGGGCCATGGTGCTGCCGGCGCCTTCCACCAATTGATGGCCCTGGTCCACGTTCTCGACCGAGGCCGAAATCAGGCCTTTGATCTCCTTGGCGGCCTGGGCGCTGCGCTGGGCCAGGACACGCACCTCACCAGCCACCACGGCAAAGCCGCGCCCCTGCTCACCTGCACGGGCGGCTTCGACCGCCGCATTCAGCGCCAGGATGTTGGTCTGGAACGCAATGCCATCGATCACACCGATGATGTCCACGATGCGCCCGGACGAGGCATGGATCTGCCCCATGGTCTGCACCACCTGCCCCACCGCCTGCCCGCCTGCGGTGGCGCGCTCCGACGTGGCTTGCACCAACTGCTTGGCCTGGCGTGCGTTGTCGGCGTTCTGCCGCACGGTGCTGGTGATCTCCTCCATCGAAGCCGCCGTCTGCTCCAGCGCACTGGCCTGCGACTCGGTGCGCCCCGACAGGTCCAGGTTGCCCTGGGCGATTTCGCTCGAGGCGTGCAGCATCGCGTGGGTGCCCTGACGCACCTGGTTCACGATGTCGCGCAGGCGTTCGTTCATTGTGCCCAGCGCGTTGAGCAACTGCCCGACCTCATCATGGCGCCCGCTGCTGATCTGCCTGCGCAGGTCACCCGCAGCCACCAGATGGGCCACCTCGACCGCCTGAGCCAGGGGCTGGGTGATGCTGCGCGTGATGAGCACGGCCAAGGCCCCCGCCAACACCACCGCCAGCGCCCCCAGCAGCAACATCTGATTGCGCCCACTGCGGTTGTTGCCTTCGATCAGGACGGCGGTTTCGTCGATGGCCCGGCGCTGCTGCTCCAGCAAGGTCTGCAGGCTGGCCAGGTAGTTGGCGCCGGCCGGCTGGAAATCCTGCCGGAACAGACGCTCGACCTCCTCGGCCTGCCCCGCCGTCTTGCTGGCCGTGATGGCATCGCGGGCTTTCACATAGGCCACACGGTGCACCAGCAACTGCTTGAAGGTGGCCTGCTCGTCGGCGGTTTCGAGCAGGCCTTCGAGGTCTTTCTGCTGCTGAGACGACACCTTGGACGCGGCCTGGTTCTCCTCGGCAAAGAAAGCGGCCAGGGCTGGATCGGCACTTTTCACCACAGCGGTGGTTCTGCGCACACTGGTGTGGATGGTGCGGTACCAATCGGACACCAGCCGCTCCTTGGCCAGAGGGCGCTCCATCATCTGGTGGGTCTGTGAGGCGATGTCCTGCAGGCGCCACACGCCCACGACGAGCATGGCCACCATCATGCCAATGAGTGCGGCGAAAGCCAGAGCCAAACGGGCTCCAATGCGAAGCCTCTGAAACACGCTCATATCGGTTCCTTCACGGATGGGTCAACGCCCCCTGGCTTGAATACAAAATGGTCACATAGGTGACAATCCGTGCAGTATAGGGTTAACAAATGACGTCCGGAAGTTGCAAAAAGCGCATTGAAACCACCCCGGTTTCCAGGCATGGCGAGGCGTTTCAAGGCCTGGGCGCTGCGACCGGATAGGGCACCGGCCCCTCCGCACCGACCCGCCATTGCCCAATCACAGCCTCGACATCGTCAATGCCCTGGATGGCCTGCTCGATCACCCTGCCCTGCGCCTCTGAGCCCACACAGCCCAGCACGAACACCCAACGGCGCTGACCGAGAACCCAGAGGCGGGTGCCCGAAAAGCGTTCGTCCTGCTGCGCGAACTGACGCACCCGGGGAATGATCTCGGCGTCGTACAGGTAGGCGTTGGGCAGGCGACAGCGGCCCGAACGGTAACAACTGGTGCCGCGCTCCGCGCGCCAGTGGGCCGACTCGCGGGCCTGGGCCGGGGTCTCCACAGGCACGGACGGCGCCGGACACCCGGGCATCCCCTCGCTGATCTGCAACAACGGGTCATCGGCGTGCCGGGTCTGCTGGGCTTCCACAGGCCCCACCCCAAGCATGGCGGCCAGACCCAGGCAAGCCCCAAGGCCAAGCCGCTCTGGGATGAATAGCGCCCGGCGAAAAGCCAACCCCACCCGCGAAATCAAAGTGCCACCCATGTCTTCCCCTTGTCGGCAAAGACCAGGGGCCCGGCCCTCGGAGCACCCACCTGGAGGCTGGCGGGCGTGCCACCGCTGCGGTGGCCCCTTCGGTGGGGGGCACCGAATTTGAAGGCCCAGCGGAGCATCGGCCTCATTTGTGTTTGTAAATATTGAACAATGACGCAATAACATCTACTTACAATCAGACATCTCTTCTTTGCACGGCAGACACCGGTCTGCCCACCAGGAGCCTCGCATGATCCGTCGCCCATCCCTCAAGACCCTGTCTGCCAGCTTGCTGGCCCTCGCAGCCTTCGCGGCACACGCCTCCGATGCCGCGCCCCACTGGGGCTACGCGGGTCATCACGGCGCCGCGCACTGGGCCGAGATGGACCCGGCGTTTGAAGCCTGTGCCAAGGGCTCGCGCCAGAGCCCCATCGACATCAGCACCACGGTCAAGGAAGCCTTGCCTGCGCTCGATTTCCAGTACGGCAGTGCGGCGCCGACCCTGGTCAACAACGGCCACACGGTCCAGGTGAATGTGCCCGCCGGCAGCAAACTGACCGTGGGTGACAAGAGCTATGAACTGCTGCAATTCCATTTCCACACCCCCAGCGAAGAAACCTTGAAGGGACGCCACACCGCGATGGTGGCTCACTTCGTGCACAAAAGCACCGCTGGCGAGTTGGGCGTGGTGGGTGTGCTGATTCAACCCGGCGTGCCGAACAAGGCTTTCGAGCCGGTGTTTGCCCACCTGCCGCGCCCGGGCGAGAAAATCACCGTCGAAGCACTGGAAATCAAACTGGCGGACATGCTGCCCTCCAACCTGGGCTACTACGCCTTTGAAGGTTCGCTGACCACGCCGCCCTGCTCTGAAGGGGTCAACTGGATGGTGCTCAAGCAACCCATCACCTTGGCACCGGCGCAGATCAAGGCCTTCCGCCGCCTGTTCCCGGCCAATGCCCGGCCCGTGCAGCCCCTGCAGGGACGGGTGGTGCGCGAAAGCCTCTGAACTGAGCGCAATCCGGTACAAGACGCCGGGCCCCGGGGCACCTATTCTTGCCTCGGGCCCGCCGCACGTTGCAGGGGCCAGACCGGAACCCCACGACACCCGATGCCTCCATCAGACCTGCGCCAGCAAGCGGCTGCGCTCCCGCAAACCTGGCGCTCCCACATCGTCGCGCGGCTGGGCCACAGCCAGCTCAAGGTGCTGCGCATGGACGGCCAACCCGCCGAAGAAGAGACCCACCCTTACGACGAAGCCTTTGTGGTGTTGGAAGGCCAGTTGCGGTTGGTGGTTGAAGGCCAAGCCTTGAGTGTGCGGGCCGGAGAGCTCTACACCGTGGCCGCCGGCATGCCCCATGCGGTGGCCGAAGGCAGCTGGGGCACCCTGCTCATCATCGACCCACCGGCTTGAACCCACCGCCCGGAGCGACGGGACGGCCGCGCCCCTGACAGATTCAGGGCCAGGCCCGCACCAGCGACTCGACCAGGGCGGCCGTCTCTGCCACACAGGCCTCGGCGATCGGCTCGGGCCAGGCGCTTTGCAACACCAGCACCCTGCGTGTGGCGGGGTGAATGTGGATCTGTTGGCCAAAGATGCCCAGTGCCGCAAACAAGCCTGCACCGCGCTGGCCGGGCGCGGGGGGCGGATCGCCAAAGGTCCACCATTGGTAGCCATAGCCCCGAGGGGCATAGCGGGGGATCTGCCCAGGTTGCAGGTGGGGGTGGCTGATCACGTCGGTCGAGTCGGCCACCCAATCCGGCGGCAGGAGGCTGTGTCCGTCAACCTCGCCCTGGTTCAGCATGAACTGCCCAAAGCGCCCGACATCGCGCAATGTGGCATTCAGGCCGCTGCCGGCGAACTCCAGCCCCTCTGGCGCATCGAGTTGCCACAACGCGTCGCACTCCATCCCCAGTGGGCCCCACAGCTTGTCCGACAGATAGTCGCTGAGCGGACGCCCCACGGCGGCAGCCAGGATCTCGCCCACCAGGTAGGTTTCACCGGTGCTGTAGTTGAAGCGCGTGCCCGGCTCGGCCACCCGGGGCAAGGCGGCCATGAATGCCAGCACCTGGCCCCTCTGGCCAGCCGCCTGGGCGGCCAGCATGCGCCGGCGCTCGGATTGGGGGTCGAGATAATCCTCGTTCCAGCCGACGCCGGAGCTCATCTGCAGCACCTGGCGGATGCTGACCTGCTCATAAGCCGAGCCCAGGAGCTTGGGCACATAGTCGGTCACTGGCTGCTCCAGGCTCTGGATCAGGCCCTCATGCAAGGCCACCCCCAGCAACACCGAGGAAATCGACTTGGCCACAGAAAAAGACGGCCATCGGCTTTGGGCATCGCGGCCCGCCGCATAGCGCTCCAGCCGCACCTGCCCATCCTGCAGCAGCAACAGGCCGGTGGTGCGGTTGCGCTGCATGAACTCCGCAATGCCCAGGGTCTGCCCCTCAAAGCGGTACTGGATGGGCAACTCCGCCCCCTGCGGCAAAGGGCGAACCTGGGGGCCGCATCGGACGCGGCGGGTGGGGTAGACACGCTCCATCTGCCGGTAACTGTTGAGCTGGACCTCTTCGGGCCAGGTCATCATGTCTTCGAAACGGCCGACCGGCGGCTGACCGGGCTCGCCAGGGCTTGGTGGCCCGCAATGATCGGAAGCAGTGCGCATGGGTGTGTCGGGCAGCAGATGAAGAAGGCCAGATCATCCCTCGCCGAATTCGATGATTCAAGCGCAAAATAATCATTCAATTTTTGCAATCTCCTCATACAAAAGACCTTCAAGCATGGAAAGCCGCAAGTTGCAGCACTTTCTGGCGGTGTGCGAACATGGCTCGATGCAGCGGGCGGCCGAGCATTGCCACCTGACCCAGTCGGCCCTGAGCCGCAGCCTGGCCGCGCTGGCCCAGGAACTCGGCGTACCCCTGTTCGATGGCGGCAAACGCCGCCTGCAACCCAGCCGCTTCGGCCAGGCCCTGCAGCAAAGAGCCCGGCGCCTGCTGGATGAGGAACGTGAACTCAAACGCGAGCTGGCCCTGATGAACGCCGGGCAGGCCGGCGACTGCGCCATCGGCTTCAGCCCGACCCCGGCCGAGCTGGGCATGGCCCATTGCCTGGCCTGGTTGGCCGACCAGGCGCCGCAGGTGCGGGCCCGCATGGTGGTCGGCAAAACCGACGCCCTGCTTGAAGACCTGCGGCGGCATGTGCTGGACCTGGTCGTGGTGGACGCCACCGCCATCCGCGACCCCGAGGGCCTTGACATCGAGCCGCTGCCCCCCCTCGAAGGTGGCTTCGTGTGCCGCGCCCTCCATCCGCTGAGCGCCCTGCCCCGGCCCAGCCTGGCCGACCTGGGGCCCTATGCCGTGGCCTGCTCTCCCTTGAGCGAAGCGTTTGAACGGGAAATCGGCCAGTCACTTGGCAAACCACCGCACAAGGGCGACCTGCTGCGTTTGCAGAGCGACCACTACCAGGCGCTCAAGAGCGCCACCCTGGCCTCCAACATGGTGCTGCTGGTGGCGCACGCGCTGGTGCGGGCCGAGCTGGACGACGGTCGCCTGATCGCCCTGCCCAGTGCCGCGCTGCCGACACCCGTTGGCCGTTATGCCCTGGTGCGCAGCAGCAGCCGGGTTCAACTGCCGGTGATGGCGCCCTTGTGTGAGGTGCTGCGCGAGCGCCTGGCCAGGGCTTGAACGCCTGCCCTCAACACCGGCGATTCACGCGCTCATCAAATGGGCACACCCAGAATCAACTTGACGACCGTTCTGTCGCTGTTGGCCACGGCGGAACCATAGGAACGCCCCACGCCCACATCGAAATCCCACCCGCCCAGGTTGAAGTCGGCCACCACAAAGTTGCTGGTGGTATGGGGCGAAGCCTCGGCCGCATTGCGATGCAGCAGGCCCAGGGTGTCGTAACGCTCGACCCCCAGACGCAAGTCACCATGCGCCTCGTCCGTGAACTGGTAGCTGAGCTTGTAGTCCAGCTCGGTCGACGAGGACTGCTGCGGATGGCTTCTGAAAGAACCGTTGAGGTTGAAATTGACCCCTGCCAGCCAGCGCCCCTGGCGGTAGGTCTCGATGAACTTCAGCTGGGTTGAACTTTCATCGGCATCAAAGCGCTGGGCCAGGTGGCCGACTTCCCAGTTGATCGCGAAATACCAAGGCGAGTCGGCAGAAGGCGCACTGGGCCGCCATTTGAGTCTGGCCTTGGCCCCATCGGTGACGGGGTGCCCATGCGAAATGGCCGGCGCCCCCGAACTCAGAACATACAGGCCCGCCTCCCAATGGTTGTTGATGCCATAGCTGAGCTCCGGGGTGAGTCGCCACTGGCGAAAGGTGGGTGAGCCGGGCTGGGCCGATGGCACGAAGTTGGTGTGCAGATCCAGGCCGAACTGACCCGGCTCGGCAAATTCATCGAGGTAGACCTGGATCTCCTCCGGGGCCGCCTGGCACAGCCCGGCGCTCAGCGCAGCCGCTGTGACCCACATCCATTTCGCCAAGGTAGGCAGTCGCAGGCTCATATGACAGGGCCCTCCATCAGAAAAAACAGAAACCATCCGGCAAGGCCCGGAACTCATGCGCCAGGCAAGCAAGTGATCAGCCGGCCGGCCCATCGGACAGCATGCCTCAAGCACCAAATCCGAGAGGCGTGCTGGGATTCCGCTCGGAATGGCCGCCATGGGGAAACCGGCCCTCACGTAAACTGAGACATCATCTGCAGCAATACGCCGCCAGGCCCCCCTCCATGCCCCTAGAACTCCAGCGCGAAGCACGCCAACTGGCCGTGACCTCCATCGAGCGTTACTTCCAGGTTCACCACGACGAGCGCATCGGCAACATTGCTGCGGGCGCTCTGCTGGGCTTTTTTCTCGAAGAGATCGGCCCGTTGATCTACAACCAGGCCGTGAGCGATGTGCAAGAGCGTCTGCAGCACCGGGTCAGCGAGATCGACCTGGAAGTGCATGAAGAGCCCTTTGCGTATTGGCAGAAGTTCGATCGCCAACGCAAGAAGTGACGCGCTGCCCTGCCGGGCGCCCCGGCGCTGCAAGCGCCCTGCCTGAGACGCCACGGCAGCGCCTCATTCAAGCCGCGGCGGCCTTGGCTTTCACCACCCCTTTGTAGAGCAAGCCGGTGGCGATCAAGCCGCAGGCCCCGGCAAAAGACATCCAGTAGCCGGGCGAGGCCTTGTCACCGGTGGCCTCGATCAACCAGGTCGAGATCAAGGGCGTGAAGCCACCAAAGATAGCCGTGGCCAGGCTGTAGGCCAGCGAGAAGCCCACGGTGCGCACATGGGCCGGCATCACCTCCGTCAAAGCCACCACCGCGGCCCCGTTGTAGCAGGCGTACAGGATGGACAGCCAGATCTCCACCACCAGCATGTTCTGAAAGCTCGGCACCGTCACCAGCCAGGCCAGGCTCGGGTAGGCCGTGAGCATGGCCAGCAGCGAGAACACGGCCAACACCGGCGCACGCCCGATGCGGTCCGACACCGCCCCCATCACCGGCAGCAAGATGAAATTGGACAGCCCCACGCAGAAGGTCACCACCAGGCTGTCGGTCGACGACAGCTTGAGCACCGACTTGCCGAAGGTGGGCGTGTAGACGGTGATCAGGTAGAACGACACGGTGGTCATCACCACCAGCATCATGCAGGCGAGGATCAAGGGGAAGTTCTGCAGAATCGACTGCATGATTTCACGCAGGCTGGGATGGTGCTTGCGTGCCGCGAAAGCCTCGGTCTCCTGCAGCGAACGGCGGATCCAGAACACAAAGGGCAGAATCAGGCAACCGATGATGAAGGGCATGCGCCAGCCCCAATCCCCCACTTGCGCCGTGCTCAGGTTCTGATTGATCAGGTAGCCCAGGATGGCCGAGAACATGATCGCCACCTGCTGGCTGGCCGACTGCCAGCTCACATAAAAGCCTTTGCGTCCGGGCGTGGCGATTTCCGACAGATAGACCGACACCCCGCCCAGTTCAACCCCGGCAGAAAAGCCCTGCATCAGCCGGCCGATCAACACCAGGATGGGCGCCAACAGCCCGATGGTCGCGTAACTGGGCACGAAGGCCACCAACACGGTGCCGGCGGCCATGATGCCCAGGGTCACGATCAGGCCTTTGCGGCGGCCGATGCGGTCGATGTAACTGCCCAGCACGATGGCCCCCAGCGGACGCATCAGAAAACCCGCCCCGAAGGTGGCAAAGGTCAGCAGCAAGGAACTGATTTCATCCCCGGTCGGGAAAAAGGCCTTGGAAATGTAGGTGGCATAAAAGCCGAACAGAAAGAAGTCATACATCTCCAGAAAATTGCCGCTGGTGACGCGAATGACATTGAGCCATGGCGATGACGGGGAGGCCTTGTGGTTCATGCGGGGTTGCCTGTTGGGGTGAAAGACGAGGAGGATCGAGTGCCAAGACGGGCGGCGCGGACACGCAGATGCCCGGCGCAGCGGGCCTGCCGCGACGCGGCATGAGGGCCCGTCAAAGTGAATCAGGAGGGCGGGTGGAGAACAGCACGGGGGCTGCGCCGACTGGGCAGCGGCCACCGCGCGGTGGCCTGCCTCACAGGGTGTTGGCAGGCCCACGGCTGGCCAGCATTCCTGGGCCACGGGGCAGGAGGTCTGCTCGAGGCGTGGAAGCCTGCAAAGTGCTTGCAAGTGCGCATGTTGTCTCCGCTGGGGTGTACCCGCTCTGTTTTGGTGCCTGGGCCCTCCCCAAGGGCAGGACCGCTGGGCGCAGACTCTAATCAGCGCCAGCTTTCAAACGGCTTTCAATCGGCTGTCGAAAACCATTCCATGCCGATGGCCAGGTGAGACTGGCTTGCACCGGCCACGCCGGGCTCCGAAAAGCCGACGCGGGAGCCGCCCCTGGCCTGCCCCCCTTCCCCTGTTGTTCCGGACTGGCGGCCCAGCCTATGATTCGCGACAGACGGACTCAGTCCGCTTACGCGGGCGCATTAATTGCTTCCCGCCCACCGTGGCCAATGCCCCCAGAGCAGCCACCACCAACGTTCAGGGAGAACCCGACATCATGAGCACTGTCACCGACAGCCCAAGCGCGCCTGGCCACCCGTCACTGGCCTACCTGCACACCTTGCTGCGCACCATGGTTCAGGCCGGCGGCACCGACCTGTTCGTCTCGGCCGACTTTCCACCCTCCATGAAAGTCAATGGCGAGTTGCAGCCCTTGCAATCGATCAAACTGCAGGGTGAGCACACCCAGCAACTGGCCGCAGCGCTGATGGACGCGCGCCACAGGCAGGACTTTGAGCAGGAGCTGGAGGCCAATTTCGCCATGTCCTTGCCCGGCGTGGCGCGCTTTCGGGTCAATGTGTTCCGCCAACAGCGCCAGGTCGGCATGGTGATCCGCACCATCCCGAACGAGGTCCCTGAGATCGAGGCCCTGGGCTTGCCTGACATCTTCAAGACACTCTCGCTCGCATCTCGTGGGCTGGTTCTTCTGGTGGGGGCGGCCGGCTCCGGCAAATCGACCTCGCTGGCGGCCATGCTCCATCACCGCAATCGCCACACCAAAAGCCACATCGTCACGGTGGAAGACCCGGTGGAGTATGTGCACAGCTCCATCTCCAGCCTGGTCACGCACCGGGAGATCGGCATCGACACCCACTCCTGGCATCACGCGCTCAAGAACGCGCTGCGGCAAGCGCCCGATGTGATCCTGATTGGCGAGATCCGGGACACGGAGACCATGGAACAGGCCCTGTCGTTTGCAGAGACCGGGCATTTGTGCCTGGCCACCCTGCATGCGACCAGTGCCAGCCGCAG